>PPCM01000233.1_pt1 | contig 69532 bp, 60 predicted proteins | sample 1555541 | NCBI WGS metagenome assembly PPCM01 (sample SAMN05284479, study PRJNA326546) | Marine sediment metagenome, whole genome shotgun sequencing project. | isolation source: marine sediment | place: Germany: Wadden Sea | collected 2012-09-05 | reverse complement strand
GGGAGAGAGGGAAGCCCTTTCCAAAGGGTGCCCTCTCTCCCCTTCCCCAGCCGCCGGAGGCATCTTCTCCCCATTGCCTTTTCATATTGTTCATGAAATCATCGTCGGTATGACTCAATCTATTTGTGGCTGGACTGGAAAAGTCCTGCATATCGACCTGACTTCGCGTGAAATGGCGGCGCAATATCCTGCTCGCTCAGTGTATGAAAAACATATTGGCGGCAAAGGCATGGCGGGCTATTACCTCCGTCCGTATTGCACGCTGGAAACTGACGATCCAGACTTGCCAGTGCTGATTTTCACAGGCCCACTCAATGGCACTATCGCCCCGACTTCCGGACGCGGCACGATCATGTCTCGCTCTCCGCTGACGGGTGGTATTTGTGACACTTCGGTTGGCGGCAAACTGGCAACGCAACTGAAGCGCGCGGGCTGGGATGGATTGATCATAACCGGAAAAAGCGACAAACCGTGCGGCATTGAAATTCTAGACGATGACATTCGGGTTATTGAAACCGACCTCTGGGGCGAAACTTCGGATGTAGTGTTCGATCAACTGGATGCAGAGACTCAATCTGTCGCGACCATTGGCCCGGCTGCGGAGAATGGCTCGACTATTGCGTCGATCATGGTCGACAAACACCATGCTGCGGGACGCGGTGGCCTTGGGTTGGTCTGGGCAGAGAAGAAGCTCAAGTACATTACTATTAAGGGAACCGGACGCGTGCGTGTGCATGACAAGGACGCGCTGAAAGAGGCACGGGAGGAGATCTTTCGGCTGACAGCAGCCTCGCCAGTTCTGCTTGGGCAACACGGATTTTCCTGCTGGGGTACGGGGTCTATTTTCGATCTTATGGATTCCCGGCGCATGATGCCGACCGACAATTTTCAGAAGACGCGCTTTCCTGACGCTCCCAAGCTCAATGCGGCTGCGTATCAAAAGGCTTACGAACCGAAAAAGCATGGCTGCAAAGGATGCCATATCCTTTGCAAGAAAGTGGCACAGGATGGTCGCACCATGCCGGAATTCGAGACCATGTCCCACTTTACTGCCCTTATCGGCAATACGGATATGGACCTCGTAATGACAGCCAATGAACTGTGCAATAGGTTGGGGCTGGATACTATTTCTGCAGGGGCGACGTTGGCCTGTTATCGCGAGATAACGGGTGAAGACTATACTACACGCACGCTGACAAAGGCGCTGTATGAGATGAGCGAAGGCGGCCATCTGGGCAAGGGGTCACTCGACTTTGCCGAGTCCTGCGAGAAGCCGGAACTCTCCATGTCTGTAAAGGGAATGGAGCTTTCCGCTTATGATCCTCGCGGCGCGTATGGGATGTCACTTGCCTACGCCATGTCCACTCGCGGCGGTTGTCATTTGCGGGCCTATCCAGTCAGCCATGAAATTTTGCGTAAGCCTGTGACCACGGACCGATTCTCGTTCAGCGGCAAGGCTCGTATCGTGAAAATTGCCGAAGATCAGAATGCCGTGGTGGACTCACTCACGGCCTGCAAATTTACGTTCTTTGCGGCAAGTTTGGAGGAATACGCCAAGGCGTATACTGCTGTGACAGGCGTAGAATCCTCTGCTCATGAGCTGCTCGAAATAGGTGAGCGCATCTATTACAATGAACGAATCATGAACGCGGAAAACGGCTTTGGGTTGTGCGACGACGACTTGCCGCCCCGCTTTTTCACCGAACCCGGCACTTCGGGCGGAGGCGTGGAAATCAAGCCCATTGATCGCAACGACTTTCTGGAAGCCCGCAGCAATTACTATAAGGTTCGCGGCCTGACCGAAGAGGGCCACCCTACTGACGAGACGACCAAGCGACTCGGTCTGGAGGTGGAGTAATGAAAGCCCTCTGTGACAAATACGCACGCAAACTTGCTGATCAGGGATTGTGTGCTCCCGGCAATCCGCTCATTGCAGGGCTGGACGCCGAACTGGTTTGGAACCGCGAGGATGAGCTTACGGAAGAACTCGCCAAAGTGTTCGATGGATTAACCATCAACTCGCTCGTGTTTGCCAAGCCCGCCGAACCGTACGCTACCATCATCGATTTTCTGGCCACACGATATCCTGAAGTCATTCGGCCTGAAGACACAGAGACACGCACATTCCTGCATGATGTTCCGGTCATTCACGAGTTCAGTGCGGAAGCGATTATTGGCGCTCTCAAGAAGCGTAAGACAGCAATCATTCCGGGTAAAGGGATCGTCTCTTATGGCACGGTTACACCTGAGCAGGGCTTTGTCTTTTTCTCATCCACCGTATTTTCATGCTCCGTGCTTTTCTTCTCCGAATATATGGCAGCGGCCAGACGCGGTGACATTGACGATGAATACCGCGCCACCTTCAAGAAAGTGGTCGCCCAGATGCCTGCTCCGCTCACCGAACTGCCGCCCCTTGCTTCTGCTCCGCTTGAAGACGAAGAATCCATCCTCGCTGCCATGGCAGAAGCTGGACGAGCCGTTGTCTCCTACGGCTTGGTAGATTCATTTTTCGGCAACATTTCCTATCGACTTGGTGACACCGTTTACATCAGCCAGACAGGAAGTTCTCTGGACGAGCTGGAAGGATGTATCGACCCATGCCCCATGAACGGCGGTTCCACTCATGGAATCACGGCATCTTCAGAACTTTCCGCCCATGAAGACGTGTATCGCCGAGTCGATGCCCGATGTATTCTGCATGGGCACCCCAAGTTTTCAGTCATCATGTCCATGGATTGCTCCAAACCTGACTGTGCAAACCGTGGCCAGTGTCACGTAAAATGCACCGAATGCCGCACCGTGGAAGGCATCCCCATTGTTCCGGGAGAAGTGGGAACCGGGCCAACCGGGTTGTGCAACACGCTGCCTCCTGCGGTGGCAACATCTGGCGCGGCTATCGTTCATGGACATGGCCTCTTTACCTCCGGACAAAATGATTTCAACGATGCTTTCAAAAAACTGCTGGAGATCGAAAATCGTTGCCGAGAACTCTACTTTGAGCGGCTGGCTGAATTAGCCTAAATCATTACACATCTCTCTTAACTATAAAGTGCACCTTCGACACAATCGTAGGGGCACTTTATTTTTTCAGCTAATTGCTTCTTGACATATCCGCTTAAGCGAATATGTTCTCGATATGGAAATACTCGCAACCCAACTCAAGGGCCTTTCTGACCCCACGCGCTTACGGATTCTCAACCTCCTCAAAGATGGCGAGCTTTGCGTCTGCGATATAATCGAAGTCATTGATGCTCCCCAATCCACTATCTCGCGCCATTTGGCATACTTGCGTAAAACCAAATGGGTAGAAACAAAACGTGTCGGCAAGTGGATGCATTATCGTCGCCCGACTCAGGCTACCCCATTTCAGGCATATGCCTTTGCCATGCTCGACGATGAATTCGCCCATCAAGCTCAGGCCAAAACAGACAATACCGCCCTCGCCGACCGCATCACCGCCAAGGCAGGCGGAAGCTGCGCAGATATCTGCAAAGAATAAAGGAGATCATCATGACTGAAACCGCACCCAAACAATTGTCCTTTCTAGATCGATTCCTGACACTATGGATATTCCTCGCCATGCTCATAGGCGTCATGGCGGGCTATCTTCATCCCGGCATCAAGGACACCATCAACATGTTCCAGGTGGGCACCACCAACATCCCCATTGCTGTGGGGCTGATCCTGATGATGTACCCTCCCCTGGCAAAGGTTCGCTATGAGGAATTGCACCTCGTGTTCAAGGACACCCGTGTGCTGACGCTTTCTCTCATTCAGAACTGGATCATCGGCCCGGTGTTGATGACAGGTCTGGCCTTCGCATTTCTGTCTGGTCAAAATGAATACATGATCGGCCTTATTCTTATTGGACTGGCGCGCTGTATCGCCATGGTCATCGTCTGGAATGATTTGGCTGATGGTGACACCGAATATTGCGCTGGACTAGTGGCATTTAACTCCATCTTCCAGGTGGTATTCTTCTCTGTGTACGCCTATATTTTCATTACGGTACTGCCCGGCATATTCGGATTTGAAGGTGTGGTAGTGGACATTTCCATGGGCCAGATTGCCGAGTCCGTCTTCATCTATCTGGGCATCCCGTTCCTTGCAGGCATGATTTCCCGATTTGTCGGCGTGAAGCTCAAGGGACGCGACTGGTACGAAAACAAGTTTATCCCAGCCATCAGCCCGCTGACACTGGTATTCCTGCTCTTCACCATCCTCGTCATGTTCTCCCTCAAGGGCGAATACATCGTAGAACTACCCATGGATGTCGTACGTATCGCTATTCCGCTGTGTATCTACTTCCTGATCATGTTCCTCGTGTCATTCTATCTCTCCCTCAAGGCAGGCGCGACGTACGAACAGACAACCACCCTTTCGTTCACCGCAGCGTCCAACAACTTCGAGCTGGCCATTGCCGTTGCCATCGCAGTGTTCGGCATTGACTCCGGCGTAGCGTTCGCAGCTGTCATCGGACCACTAGTAGAAGTCCCTGTGCTGATCGGGCTGGTGAATGTAGCACTGAAGTTCCGCACCAAGTACTTCCCTTACACGGTCAACACACCGCGCGGCGTTTGCCACGTAACGTGCAAGCCGGAGTAGACGAGCGCGCGAGGCTGCGTTAATCTGCTGCCCATGAAAACCGAAACTACACACAGGACGGGTATGATGCCCGTCCTGTGTTTTATTGCCATCACGCTGAGCGTGACCTTCGGCATCCAGTTCATGCTGATCCAAGACGGCATCCGCTTTGACGGCGATGTTGTCCGCCATACGCCCCTCGGCTGGCTACTCCTCACCATGTGGATTCCCGGCCTGACCGGGATATTCGCCACCACAGTTTTGGAAGGCGTTCCTTTCAAGGATCTCAAAGCCACCCTCTCCCTGCGTATCGGATCACTCGGTCCATACATGCTCACCTTACTGCTTGCACCACTGGCATTTGCGGCCATGTTCGGGCTAAGTTGGGCCTTTGGGCTGACCACGCCGGATTTCACATTCAGCGCGCTCACTGAGCTGGTAGATGGGGATGATGCTGTAACACCGGAATCAATCTTTCAAATGATGCTACCGCTCTCCGTTATCGTGGGACCGTTCATGCACTTCATTTTCAGCCTTGGTGAGGAAATAGGTTGGCGAGGCTACCTCCTGCCACGACTGATGCCACTAGGTAAATTGCCAGCGTATCTTATCGTCGGCCTCGTATGGGGCCTCTGGCACGCCCCGATCATCTGGGTGGGGTTCAACTATCCCGGCCATCCAATAGCAGGCATCGCCATGATGTGCGCCCTCACGTCCGCCTTTGGCCTGCTGCTCAATGAAATGACGATTCATTACCGCTCGACCATACTGGCAGCGTTCATTCACGCTGCGGTCAACGCTCAGGGCTTTGGCATCTGGATATGGCTCTTCCCAGGCGTAAACCCGCTCCTCGGTGGCGGAACAGGCTTAACGGGACTGGCAATCTGGCTAGCGGTAGGATTTGGAACGATGAAAGTCCTATCCAAGCTCACACCGGACGAAATTTAACACGACCAAAAGAAAGCCCCCGCATTGCTGCGGGGGCTTTATCCTGAATTTTTTACGATGTTGCCTCTGGGACAATCTCCAGCCAAGGATAATGTTTGTTTCGATGTTGCCTTAAAATGCGCTTCCGATTCTAAGAATCTTGAAGTTGTTTGTGGCGTTACCTTGAAACGTTCCTTTACTAGTTGCCTCAAGCATACGCCCCTTACAGACCAATGCAAGTGTTTTTCGCAAAAAAAAGGCCCCGGATATTTTTCCCGGGGCCGTGATTTTGCCTTAGCTGCGACTAGAGCTTTTCAAAGTACTCTTTTTCAGCGCCACACTGGGGACAAACCCAATCTTCGGGCAGATCTTCAAACTTGGTACCGATAGCGATGTTGTTGTCTGCATCACCCTCAGCAGGGTCGTAAACGTAGCCGCAGGGGCATTCCCATTTATCCATGATGTGTAACCTCCATAAGGTTCTATTTGTGTTCAGTGTACCAAAAGCCGTGAGGGTTTCAAGCCGAATATGAAATATCTGTCTGGCTACCTATTCAGCCCACTCCACATGGACCGCCCCGAACTCATATCCTAACCAGCTATTTACTCATGACGGATTATTCTTGGCGCAAAGCTCAAATCCACGTAGGCTACGAACCATAACCACCTTGGAGGTCCTATGAAACGCCAATTATTCTTAGCCGTATGCATTCTTTTGATGCTGGCATTTGCAGCCCATGCCGGAGGTAAATCCGCCATCGTCGGCGTGGTCAAAGTCGACGGGGTTCCTCTCTCCGGTGTGAATATCACCATCATTGGTGAGGCCACCTATACCAACGCCTCGACTACCACCAATGCGACAGGAACGTACTTCTTCACCAATCTCCCCGAAGATGAATACATCATTCAGGCCATTGCTCAGCCCAGCGGCATCTACAAGCCGGGGACGCACAACATTTTTCTGGGCAAGCATGAAGAAAAGGAAATTAATTTTTCGCTCAAGAAAAAGTAAACCGGGCAGAGATATCCCTGCCCGGTTCGAATTCGTATAGATCGGGACAACCAATGTGCCCCATTTGTTCTTCTAGCGGATCTAGACGCTGACGCGCTTGATGCGTGCGCCCACACCTGCCAGCTTGTCTTCGATCTTTTCGTAACCACGATCAAGGTGGTAAATACGCTCAATAGTCGTGGTGCCTTCAGCAGCCAATCCGGCAAGGACGAGCGATGCACTAGCACGAAGGTCAGACGCCATGACTGGTGCGCCCATGAGCTTATCCACGCCGTGAACCATGGCTGTACGGCCCTTGAGACGGACATCGGCACCGAGGCGAACCAGTTCGAGCACGTGCATAAAGCGGTTCTCGAAAATCTTTTCCTCAATGGTACCAGCGCCCTGTCCAAAGCACATCAGTGCCATGAACTGCGCTTGCATGTCGGTGGGGAATCCGGGGTGCGGCAACGTGGTTACATCCACATTTTTCAGCAGACCGTTTGCACGGCGTACCAGCACGTACCCTTCTTCTTCCTGAAGCCAGACACCCATCTCGCGGAGCTTGTAGCTCAAGGCATCCAGTTCGGGAAACGGGCAATCAAGAATTTCCAGCTCGCCACCGGTAATAGCCGCAGCAATCATGTAGGTTCCAGCCTCGATGCGGTCAGGCATGACGCGGTACTCACATCCTTTCAGCGAAGTAACGCCTTCTACTGTAATGACGCTGGTTCCCTGCCCAGTGATCTTCGCACCCATGGCGTTAAGGAAATTGGCGAGGTCGACGACTTCCGGCTCACGTGCTGCGTTTTCCAAAGTCGTAGTACCATCGGCAAGGCTGGCTGCCATGAGCAGGTTCTCAGTACCGCCAACAGTGGGGAAATCGAGAGTAATATGTGCGCCCTTGAGACGGCCTTTACAGGAGCCTTTGATATACCCTTCGGTCACATCAAATTTGGCACCCATGCGTTCCATGCCGCGCAAGTGGAGATCCACCGGACGAGCACCAATGGCACAACCGCCGGGCAAAGCAACTTTTGCTTCACCAAGGCGAGCAAGCAATGGACCGAGACAAAGCACGGAAGCGCGCATGGTCTTAACCAGATCGTACGGAGCCTCAGGTTTGAGATCGAGGCAATCGGATGTCGCTTCATTTTTTTCAAAGGAAGTTTCGCAACCAAGAATATTCAACAACTTCAAAGAAGTATGAATGTCTGCCAAGCGAGGAACGTTGCTCAAACTGACTTTCCCTTCGGCCAAAAGACAAGCCATAAGGATAGGTAAAGCCGCGTTTTTTGCACCACTAACCTGGATCGATCCCTGTAGAGGAACGCCACCTTCAATAATAAGTTTATCCATTGTTTACCTTTTTTTTATTCTTTTGCTTGACCGTAGAGAGAACCTTAGCTAGAAACGGTTCCTCACACGGTGGGTGTAGCTCAGTTGGTAGAGCACTTGGTTGTGGCCCAAGTGGCCGTGGGTTCAAATCCCATCACTCACCCCAAGTGACCTTAATTGGACGGAACTTCGGTTCCGTCCTTTTTCGTTTTCTTATCAGCCAAAGTGTCGGCCATACCCAGCAGATCGCGCAGATGCGCAGCCCCGGCAGGAACACTCTTGACCGTATACAAAATATTTTCAGGATTGCCATCCGCTACACCATGGTAGGAACCGTTCAATCCCAACTGGCTGGACAATCCACCAGCATTCACACCGATACCAGCGTACAGTCCGGATGTGTCACCGATAAAGACGACTTCTCCGGCCTCAGCAAACTCAGGAGTGCGGTTGCCTTCAAAGTCCGCATCGAGAAAAGTGATAGCCGCCCGGCCCTGCATGACAGCACCGGTTTCAAGCACATAGCGAACATCTTCCTCGTCCATATAAAGGACAAGGCCGGACATTTTGGTCACCCCGGCCTGAATGCCGAGACCGCCCGTTCCCTTGGACAGAAAGACCGGACCAGTCCATTCGTCGCCGTTTCTCGCCATCATCAAGGCTCTGCCACCACCGAATGAGAAAAAGAAGCTTATGCTTCCCATATCCGGGATGATCATCATGCCTTTGGCCTTGGAGATGAGTAGGCTTGCGGAGACCTTCTGGTCGCCCTCCAAATGCGTGCGCAAAACATCCGTGGCAGAGTCCACGATCTTCTGTGCGTTTGCCACATTAGCGTCAGTGCTTTTGGTCGATTTACCTGCACATCCGCCAAGACACAGCAGCAAGAGAAGCATGATTGATATAAAGGAAATGAAACGACCCATACGAGTGGCGTAAAGGGAGTCACTCACTGTGTCAACTCCTCTTTCGAAGATGCCTTACATCTCCAACGCGGACGGTCAGTTTCTCTTTATCAAAAAACTCTAGAACTGGAATAAGATACTTGCGGGAAAGCCCGGTCAAATCCTTAAGATCCGGAGCGCTCATTTCTTTATTACTTTCAAAGAAGCCAAGAATTTTTGCCTTAATGTCGGCCAAAGCGGAAGCGTGATAATACATGTCGTCTTTCACACGAACCAATACGCCCTGATCCTGCAACAAGCGAAATACCGGGGAAGCCTGTTTGAAATCCATACCAAGCGGCTCAAGCACATCCTTGAGATTTGGCGGAGTGAATCCGCCCTTCGTATAGGCCGCGACGATCGCCTCACGCACCTTCTCCTGATCGGATGCCAACGAGACCTTGTGCCCTTTAAGGTGCAGGACTTCCTGCTCAGCCACGACATCGCCCTTCTTGAGCAGCCGCTCCACAATAAAATGGAAAAACTTCGCAGGCAGTTCTTTGCCCCATGATGAAGCAAGCTCCCCCCGCTGCACGCCGGGCTTCATGGAATCCTTCTTATGGAACTCATCGAGAAACAAGAGCAAGCTTTCGGACAGAGATTGAGCCAGCTCTCCGCCACCGTATCGACGGGTCTCCTTATCAAAGAGAATCGCCTTCTGCTGTCCGCTCAATACGCCGAGAGTCTTCTCAAGCGCCTTGGATTCGAGGTTGGTCATGATCAGCAATTCACTGAAAGTCAACCCGGCAGGGCCAGCCAACTCCAACTGAGCGGCAGCCACATCAGCGGGTTCATCGGAAGTCAGTGTTTTGAGCGATTCGACCTTGTCAGAAAAACGTTTCACCTGATGCCCAACAGGGCCGATGATCGTACCGCCTGCGAAAGCCCGGAGCGGCGAGAATGAACGCAATACAATGCGATCACCATAAACCCCGGCCAGTGGCTCGGTGAAGCGGACCTGACAGACAGCGGTATCACCAGGCATGAGTTCATCTCGATCAAGGAGATAAATACGAGCAAGCACTTCGCGTGCGCCGTGGTGAAAATGGATTTCCCGGCGATGCTTGAGCGGAATGTGCGAAGATTCAAGGACTGTCAGCTCGATGTCCCATACATCGGAAGGATACAGAGACCCAGGACGCGCCAGCACGTCTCCACGCTTGATATCATCCACTTCCAAGCCATGGAGGTTCATTGCGGTCCTACGACCAGCCTGAGCCGTCTCTACGGTCTCTCCATGGGATTGCAGGCCACGAACCTTGGTCTCGTTACCCTTGGGGAAAAGAATTACGTCATCGCCAACAGAAATAGAGCCGGAAATCATGGTTCCGGTAACAACCGTACCATGCCCTTTCATGGTGAACACGCGATCCACGGGTAAACGGAACAAATCGGAACGGCGCTTGGGCTTGAACTCGCCAAGGAGCGTTCGAATAGCGTCCTTCAAATCATCAAGGCCGTCGCCTGTGTGAGCGGAAACAGGAATGATGGGCGCGCCGCCAAGGAAAGTCGGCTCCAGATAGGACGCCACTTCTTCCTCGACCATTTCGAGCCACTCCGCATCCACCATATCTGTTTTGGTCAGAGCCACCAATCCGGTGGTCACGCCGAGCAACTGACAGATTTCCAGATGCTCCCGTGTCTGAGGCATGATCCCCTCATCCGCAGCAATCACTAGTGTGACAAAGTCCACACCTGTAGCACCAGCGACCATGTTCTTGACGAATTTTTCGTGACCGGGAACATCGACAATGCCCAACCGTAAATCGTTACCAAGATCAAGATGGGCGAACCCAAGCTCAATGGTAATACCGCGTTTTTTTTCTTCGGAGAGGCGATCGCAATCGATGCCTGTAAGTGCTTTAACGAGAGTGGTCTTGCCGTGGTCAATATGCCCGGCGGTTCCCATAATAACTGGCATGTATGTCGGTTCCTTCTTTCAAGCGAACTATGATTTTGATATCAACTTGGGCATAGTAGAGAAAAACAGGCCCGGGAACAAGGAAACTCCGTTTTCATCAGAGATCGACACATGGCACTGACTTTCCCCGAACGTACCACCCATTTCCGCAATTTTGCTCCCTCCCCGGAGCTTGCGCCATATATTTCCTGTTACTGGGTAATCATGGGGGAAAATCATAACCCCGCATCCAAAATTCGCGTCCTGCCCGATGGGTGTATGGACATCATTTTCGATCTCAACGGTGGACTCGCTCCTCTGGACACTCCGGGAGCCGCGCAAAACCAGCCGACTGCGTTTGTGACCGGAACATCCTGTTCACCAACCATAATCCCTTTACCTGCTGCTCCTCGCGTTATTGGCGTTCGTTTCAACCCCGGAGGGGCCCCTCCGCTGCTTGGTATTCGGGCAGACGAACTGACCGAGGGCAGTGCTCCACTCATGGACATATTGCCTGACCTTCATAGGCTAGGCACATCCTACATTGGCGAAATGTCCACCCCGAAAAGCATGGCTCAGATGATCGACCGCCTACTACTGGAGCGACTCCCGACATTGACACCGATGAACGACATTACAACTCACGCCGTACACACAATGTGGCATCAGCCTCGCTCCACAAAAGTAAACACATTGGTCCGAAACATGGGCGTTAATCACAAACGCCTCGAGCGAACCTTACAGAGTCACGCCGGGCTGACCCCCAAAAAGCTGGCTCGTACAATTCGTTTCATACACGCAGCACAGAAAATTCAAGCCATACCGGCAACCAATCTCGTGCAACTTGCAGCGCATCTCGGATACACCGACCAAGCACATTTCAACCGAGAATTCAAAGCAATGTCCGGCCTCACTCCCACGAACTGGGCAACAGAGCAGACGGATGTCGATTTTCTACAATACACACCGCTGGTACTGGGTTAAATCCCTCCGAACAAACAAGGAGTAATCCATGACTGTCTCATTTGAAGGCCCTGCCATTCTGGTAGAAGACATACAGCGCTCCCGCGCTTTTTACGAAGACTTGCTCGGACAGGAAGTGCTGGCCGACTTCGGTCAAAATGTCCCGTTCAAATCCGGTTTCTCAATCTGGAAAGCCGAGCATGCCACCGAAATCATGTATCAAGGAAAACGAAACTCCCCATCGAAACTGGCCCAAGGCAATTTCGAGATGTATTTCGAGAGTGATGATCTGGAAGGTACATGGAAGAAAGTTGAAGGGAATTGGGAGGACATAATCCACCCCATCCACACGGCTCCATGGCTGCAAAGAGGCTTCCGACTGCACGATCCGGATGGACACATCGTGGAGATAAGCGAGTCACTTCCGGCCCTCTTCAAGCGGCTACTAGCAGAAGGAATGTCCATAGAGGAAGTGGCCGAAAAAACAGGCACTCCTGTCGAATTAGTGACAGCAATGACGCAAGGATAAAAGAAAGCCCCGCCGACCAATGGTCAGCGGGGCTTATTCATTACTTAATCAGCACTATCGCTTCAAGAACTCACGGAAGGCGAGCGTACAAGCGTAGATATCTACCTTGCTCGACAGCTCAAACGGGGAGTGCATGGACAACACGGGCACGCCGACATCGATGACATCCATGCCGTAGACTGCGAGGAACTTGGCAACGGTTCCGCCGCCGCCCACATCAACTTTGCCCAGCTCGGACATATGCCAGGGGATACCTGCATCGTCGAATATTTTACGTAGCCAGCCGATGTAGTCAGGGTGAGCATCATTGGCTCCCACCTTACCGCGATGACCGGTGAATTTATTGAAGCACGGCCCGTAACCAAGACGAGCAGCATTCAGCGGCTCGTAAACTTCCTTGTGATCGGGGTCCATGGCAGCGGAAACATCAGCGGAAAGCACCGAACCGTTCATGAAAATCTTGGACATACGCACGCCCGGCTCCCATGCTTCAGCCACCTCTTCCATGCAGTACTCAAAGAAATAGGATTTTGCGCCAGTAGCACCATCAGAACCAATCTCTTCCTTATCCCAGAAGAGCACGATCTGCGCGTATTCCGGTTCTTCTTCAGCCAGCAACGCTTCCAGTCCACAGAAGACACTGGAGCGATCATCCTGACCATAGGAACCGATGATGGACTCATCGAGACCAACAAAGCGAGCTGGGCCAGCCGGTACAGCCTGAACCTCGGCGCTGAGGAAGTCAGCTTCTTTGATACCGTATTTCTTATTCAGCAGCTCAAGCATCTTGCGCTTGACCGGGCTTTTGATCTTGTCATCGTCCTTTTTGCTCTTGCCTGTGGACACCGGGGACTGCCCCATAACCAAGTTCAGCTTCTCAGCCTCAAATGCAGAAGAAAGCTTCTTACCCATATCGCCAGCAGCAAGGTGCGGCAGCAGATCTGTAATGGTGAAAACCGGATCAGACGGATCTTCACCGATGGCGATGGTTACTTCGGTACCATCTTTTTTAACGACAGTACCATGCAGTGCCAATTGGATCGTCAGCCACTGATATTTACGAATACCACCGTAATAGTGGGTTTTAGCCAGTGCGATATCGAGATCTTCGTAGAAAGGACGCTGCTTGAGATCGAGCCGCGGGCAATCAGCATGTGCGCCAACAAGACGGAACCCCTCAGACAGCGGGCGTTTACCCTTACGAGCGAGGAAGCACGTCTTATTACGATTGAAACGATATGACATCGGTGCTTTGAGATCATCCACAAAGCCAGCCTTTTTCACGCGCTTGCGCACGTAATCCATGACCAGACGCTCGGTCTTGCATTCGCTCAGAAATTCGACATACCGTTTTGCCATGGAGTCCATGGCTTTGATATCTTTTTTGGAAGTATAGACTTCCCACGCGTTCTTTGGTTCGTATTCGAGTTCAAGTTTGTCTTTCTTGCTCATAATATATCCTTATTGTTTCAGTACAGCCACGGCCTGCCCCAGTGCAGAGGCAGCCAGCTTAATCTCATTTTGCGCCAGAGTACGCGAATCGAGCAGGAAAGTATCGTCTTCGATACGTGCAACCAGCGGCGGCTCGGTATCCAGCAATGTTTCCCGCAGATTCTCGGGAGAAATTCCATCTACAGTCAGAGTCACCATAGTACCCGGCAAGTCATATTCCGGGAACGCCCCGCCACCCACACGAGAGAATCCTTTCTTCATTCCCACGGTGGCGATAGCGCCCAGTTCTGTTCGTACGGCATCCGCCAAACGGCGCGCCTTGGACTTCAACGACTCCTGTGAAGCGGTGATCATCTTTAAGGTTGGCACCTTCTGTCGGGCTACATCCATATCAAGATAAAGACGGAGAGTCGCTTCCAGCGCGGCAAGAGTCATCTTGTCGATACGCAGAGCGCGGTTGACCTGATTTTTCTTGATGAGATCGATGTATTTCTTACGCCCCACAATAATGCCCGCCTGAGGGCCACCCAGCACCTTGTCACCGGAGAACGAAACAACGTCCGCCCCCTGTGCCACGGTCTGCTGTACGGTCGGCTCGCCAAGTAATCCTTCGCCTTCCAGCGAATATAAGGAGCCACTGCCCAGGTCTTCAATCACTGGGAGGCCATACTTTTCACCCAGTTCGCACATCTCCGGCAGGCTTACTTCCTTGGTAAAGCCCACCACGCGGAAATTCGAGGTATGCACCCGCATGAGTGCACCCGTATTGTCGTTGATGGCGTTCTCGTAATCATGCACATGCGCCCGGTTGGTAGCACCTACTTCATGGAGCGTGGCACCAGATTTGGTCATCACGTCAGGGATACGGAACGAACCACCGATCTCCACCAATTGGCCGCGAGATACAATGACTTCTTTCCCTTTCGCCAGCGTCTCCAGCATGATGAATACGGCGGCAGCATTGTTGTTCACCACCAGCGCCGCTTCGGCACCAGTGATATCGCAGAGAATCTGCTCCACATGAGAATAACGGCTACCCCGCTGCCCGGTAGAAAGATCAAACTCGCAGTTGGAGTAATGTCCGCACGCCTCGGCCACCGCATTGATAGCGTCCTTGGCAAGCAGTGAGCGTCCGAGATTGGTATGCACCACTACGCCTGTGGCATTGAGCACCCGGCGGAAATGGGGACGCGACTTGGCCCGCACATAGGCGGTCAAACGCGGCAAGAGTGTCGCCAGCTCAAGCTGCTCTGCTGTTTCAATGGCACCGGATCGAATCTCCTCACGACAAACATCAAGAAATTCGTCAGCGCATTGCTTGATCAAAGGGCGCGGAAGCCCGGCCATATCGGAATCCATAACAAGCCCTTCAAGAATCTGGGCCATGGACGGCAGGTGTCGATAAAGTTTGCTCATAGTCTTCACAATTAGGGGGTGAGAAATTGAGGATGTATCTCGAAAAATTCAGCCAGAAGATACAGCGATCCACAAACAAGAACCGGGCCTGACACATCACGGCATTGTGCCAATGCTTCAACCATGGATGGGGCTGTCGTCGCCCTGTCGCCCAAAGAGGATGCAAATTGCCCAGCATCACACGCACGCTCATTATCCATCTGAGGAATAACGATGGGGCCATCGGTCAGCTCTTTGATGCGTGACAACATGGAACCGGTGTCCTTATCCTTAAGGCAGGTAAAAATCACTGCACCCAACTCGACATCATCGGCGTGGAGTGCGGCAGCTAGCGCTTCCAACGCATGAGAATTGTGCGCCCCATCGAGAAGGATCGGCTGCCCATCGACTTCCACCTGTTGCATACGGCCCGGAAGAAAAGCAGACTCAAGCCCGAAATCCTCGGAATCAGGAAAACTGTGACTTCCGATGTCCGCCCGGTACCAACGCCACGCAGAAAGAGCGAGGCGAGCATTGGCTGTCTGATGAACACCCATTAACCCAAGTTTTTTCGAATCCACGGGATCAGCCATGTCCACGGCAAACATGAATCGAGCACCCACACGGCGCGCCCTGTCTTGTAGCGGAATCATCGCTTCAATATCCTGCACACCCGTAAGCACCGTACCACCCGCCTGAATAGCACCAGCTTTGTCTCGGGCGATATCTGTCAGGGTCGGCCCAAGGATAGCTTCGTGATCCATCCCAATGGGAGTGAACAGCGTCATCCTCGGCCTAAACACGTTGGTGGCGTCGAATCGCCCACCCAACCCGGCTTCCATGATGGCTATATCCACGCCTTCCCGGTCAAAAGCGAGCATGGCGAGGCATGTCTGAAATTCAAAGTACGTCAGCTTGTCACCACCCGGCGTCGCGAGCAGGTCATTGGCAAGCTCCACCCAGATGTCTTCATCCAACATGGCTCGGTTGACCTGCACACGTTCACGGGGCGTCACGAAATGAGGCGAAGTAAACAGGCCGGTTTTCAAGCCATGCGCTCGGGCAATGGAACAAAAAAATGTGGAGGTCGATCCCTTGCCATTGGTTCCCACCACATGAATAACCGGGATATTCGGCACAGGCCGGGCATCCCAGAACGCTTGCATGCGATCCAATGTCAAATCCATATGAAACAGACCAAGCTCGTCCATATACGCGGTAAGTTCACTATAATCAGCAAAATTGGGCATCCATTCTCTCTATCAGGAAGCGGCCCACGGGGAAAGCCCCTGAAACCAATCGAAGATTTGACACGAATCCCCCCCGCCTCTCTTGCTCCTAGAACTCTATGCCCATCCACGAGCTCACTTTGAGTGCTTGAAAGCAAGGTTTTCATTGCCTCGACAGCATGTTACTCACAAAGCCATGGATGATTCAAAATTACAAACACCAGCAGTAACTGAGCCTGGAGACGTTGCCGCCAGCTTGCATGACATATTTCTTTACACAGATAGTCAGGGAATGATTGTCGAGTCCAACGATGCCAGTTTTTCCTATCTTCCCAAGACACCGAAGTGTGGGGATTTTTTTTGGGAAGCGCTGCCCTTAAATACAAAATCTCTTGAAAGCACTTTAGGCCAATATCCCCCACTAAAGATCCGGGTTGTGCTTTGTGATGATCACAATAGTTTTCTGCTCAGAATCATCCCACTTCCGTCAGCTACCTCCCACAAGAACGGTTTCGTCATCGTCGCCACAGACAATCGTCAAATGGAAGCAATCTATGAGACGTATGAAGGACGACTTGAAGAACACATCACCGCATGGTCAGATTCCATCACGTTGTTCAATGCTTTCTTTGACACCGCATTGGATGCAACGTTTCTCCTTGAAGAAAGCGGTGTCATTGTAGCGGCCAACAAAGCAGCAGAAAAACAGCATGCCAAGTCAGAGCAAGGATTGGCCGGAGAGGACTTCCAGCAGCTAATAGGTAGGCGCTTTTACGCCCCCCTTCGCAACACCATGCATACACTAGAGGCGCAGAAACCGTGGACAGGAAACATTGTCGCAATCGACGGAGACGGGGAAGGCTTTCCTGTAGCTGCAACTCTGCGCAAAATCATTTTCTCGGATTACTCTCTGTACCAACTCATTCTTCATGATCTGACTGCGCATGTAGAGCTCACGGAACATCTCGAAGAAAAGCAAGCTGAAGTAGATGAAAAAGACATAGCGCTCAAGCATGTCATCAAATCCGTGGAAGAAGATCGCAAGGAAATGCGCGAGCAGCTCACCAATCAGGTAAAAAAACAAATGCTGCCTGCTTTGGAACGACTCACCACTTCAAACACCCCCGAAGTACGCGAAGGGTATAAGGCCGTAATCGAAGACCAGCTTGTTGATATTGCGAGTGACTCATCCGGTGAATCTGATTCAAAGCTGTTACGTTTATCTCCCCGAGAGATGGAAGTGTGCCAGCTCATCCAGCTTGGCCGTAGCGGAAAAGATATCGCACAACTTCTCACGATGTCATTTGAGACAGTCCAAACCCATCGAAAAAACATACGAAAAAAACTTGGCTTGCGCGGAACCAAGGTCCCCTTGTTCACCTATCTTCGCCAAAAGCATTCACTTTCATAGCTCGACGATTCGATCAACCAAACGTCCAGCCATCGCCAAGCTGCACCACACAGCCTGAGCCGCTTCATGAACAGAAGTAGATGTGCTTATTTGGGGATGTAATTACGCCCCAACCCTCTTCGATCGGGTATACCCGAATACCCGAAATCTACCTGCCCCCCCCCCTTGAGGGAAACTGCCTATAAATATAGTATTTATACGTTGAAAGCATTTCCAATTGATCTGTTTTCACATTTTTTTCGATACCTTATGTGTACACCCAATCCAATATAATATCCGACTTGGACAGACGACAAAAGCCCCGACCTCATGGGGACAAGCCGAATGTGTTGCTCGGTATCTCGAATAATAGTTGCAACCGATCTTCATGCATAATGAAGGTGTTGAGCAGCAACATGGAGAATTAATGGAAAAAATTCGCGTTGAAAATTTATACAAAGTATTTGGCAACAAGCCTCAAAGCGCTCTAGCCCTGCTCGACAAGGGGCAAGACAAGCAAACTATTTTTGATGAGACTGGCTTGACCGTTGGTGTGAATAACGCTTCCTTTTCCATCGAAGCAGGAGAAATTTTCGTCATCATGGGATTGTCTGGTTCAGGCAAGTCCACCATTGTCCGCATGCTCAACAGGCTTATCGAACCGACCGCTGGCAAAGTTTTCGTTGACGGACAAGATATTACGGCCATGAAGAATAAAGAGCTGGTCGACTTTCGCCTTCACAACATGAGCATGGTTTTCCAATCATTTGCACTCATGCCCCACCAAACAGTGCTTGATAACGCCGCCTTTGGGCTGGAACTGGCTGGAGTGGAAAAAGAAAAACGTCACCAGCGCGCAATGGAAGCGCTGGAGCAAGTCGGCCTAGCCGGATGGGAAGACCAATACCCATCTCAACTCAGTGGCGGCATGCAGCAGCGAGTCGGTCTGGCACGAGGCTTGGCTGTCGACCCCGATATCTTACTGATGGATGAAGCGTTTTCCGCTCTTGATCCGCTCATTCGTACGGAGATGCAGGACGAACTGCTCAAACTGCAAGAAGAGCAGCAGCGTACCATCGTCTTCATCTCTCACGATCTTGACGAAGCCCTTCGCATCGGCGATCGCATAGCAATCATGGAAGGCGGAGAAGTCGTACAGGTGGGAACGCCTGATGATATCCTGCAAAACCCGGCCAATGATTACGTCCGAGCCTTTTTCCGAGGCGTCGACCCGACCAATGTCATCAGCGCTGGAGACATCGTTCGCGATTCTCATCCGACTATTGTCATTTCCAAGACTGGCAGCCTCCGCACGGCCCATGAAATCCTCAGCAGAAGTGAACGAGAGCATGGCTATGTTCTCGACACCAAGCACAGATTGCTTGGCGTCATCTCTTCCGAGGGAATCAGACTGGCTCTGGAAGAAGGAAAACCGGACCAACCAGTAAGCCAAGCATATATCGATGACGCCGATCCGGTTAATTTCGATGAATCAATGCAAGATATCCTTCCAATGATTGCAGGCAGCCCTTGGCCTGTCCCTGTCATTGACGCCAACGGTGTCTACAAAGGTGTGGTTTCCAAAAACCGCTTCCTGCGAACTCTGCACTATGCGGAAGATACTATTCAGAATCCGGGAGCAGAGTAATGTTTGAAGAAGCTATAATACCTCTTGATCAGTGGGTCACCACGCTTGTCGACTGGCTGGTAGATGACTACAGAGAATTTTTTCAGATGCTTAAATGGCCCATTGAGCAAATGCTCAACGGGTTCGAACAAGGCCTTACAGCCGTGCATCCTCTTGTCGTAATCGCCCTATTTGCTGCTGCAGCATGGAAGTTCTCCGGCAAACGTCTGGCAACTTTCACTCTTGTATCAATGTTCACCATCGGCTTCCTGGGACTCTGGGAAGACGCCATGATAACATTGGCCATGGTCTTATCGTCAGTGGTCGTTTGCACCGTGGCGGGCGTACCTCTTGGCATTATGGCCGGTCGAAGCGACCATTTCAATTCAGGACTGAGACCAGTGCTGGATGCCATGCAGACTACTCCGGCTTTTGTCTATCTGGTACCCATCGTAATGCTTTTCTCCGTAGGTAACGTAGCAGGCGTTCTTGCTACTATTATCTTCGCACTGCCTCCCATCGTCAGACTGACGAGCTTGGGAATACGACAGGTCCACCCTGAATTGGTGGAAGCGGCTCAAGCCTTTGGCGCCAGCCGTTGGCAAGTTTTGATCAAAGTACAGATCCCCCTTGCCTTACCGACCATCCTAGCTGGCTTGAACCAGACCATAATGATGGCCCTTTCCATGGTTGTCATCGCCGCACTCATTGGCGCTGGCGGTCTTGGCTCCCCGGTTATTCTCGGACTGAATACGCTCGACATCGGCCGCGCCGTAGTCGGTGGCGTAGGTATTGTGCTCATGGCCATTGTGCTGGATCGCATTACCCAATCAATCGCACAAAAAAAGTAATATAAATAAGAATCTGAGGAGGTTCCATGAAACTGTTGAAAATGACACTTACCGCTATTTGCGCGGTACTGATCGCATCTGCGGCCATGGCTATGGAGATGAAACCGGGCGAAGGCACTACACTGACCCCTGCTCGTGCTACTTGGAATACTGGCTTTTTCCAGGAAGCCCTCGCACGTCGCGGCCTGGAAGAGCTGGGCTACAAGGTCAAGAAGGCCAAAGACCTTTCCAACCCCATCGCTTACAAGTCCATCTACCTGGGCGACATCGACTACTGGTGCAATGGTAACTTCCCCCTGCACAATGAGCAGCTCCCCAAGAATTTCACCAAGAAAGGTGTAATCCTCGATCCCATCATCAAAGCTGGTGGAATGCAGGGTTACCTCGTATCCAAGAAAGAAGTTGAACAGTACAACATCAAATCCCTCGATGATTTCAAACGCCCTGAAGTAAAGAAAGCGTTTGACCTGAATGGCGACGGCAAAGCCGACCTCGTCGCTTGTCCTCCAGGCTGGGGTTGTGAAAAAGTTATCGCTCAGCACATGAAAGCATTTGACCTTGGTGATCACATCAAGCCCATCAAGGCAGCCTACGAAGCAGGCATGGCATCCGCTCTGGGAGCATACAAAGCTGGCAAGCCCGTATTCTTCTACACCTGGACCCCCAACTGGACTGTCTTCAAGTTCAAGCCCGGTCAGGACGTAATGTGGATCAATGTTCCCGCCAAAGGCGACACATCCGGTGAAGTTGCAGGTATCGAAGGCGCTGTCTCCGATCCCCTGCGTAACGGCTTCATGGTTTACGACATCACTGTTGTTGCAAACAAAAAGTTCATGGAAAAGAACCCGGCAGCTGCAACTTTCCTGAAAAGCTTCAAGCTGACCATCGGCGACGTAAGCGCCCAGAACACTCGCATGAACGAAGGTGAAAAATCCGACAAAGACATCAAGAAGCATGTCAACGAATGGATCGCCAACAATCAGGCCAAGTGGAACAGCTGGCTTGACGCTGCCCGTAAAGCAGCAAACTAAACGCCTCTCCAACATGAGTAGGGCTTCCTCCCCAAAGGGGGAACAGCCCTGCTCATGTTTTTTTTTGCTCAAAAGAAAACGACCATGCCGAGTTCATACTTGGCATGGTCGTTTGATATAGCGGGCTCGCTTTAATGAAAAAAAGAGCCCATTTAGGCCCAATTCCTATAATAATCCAATTCTATCTCAATTATCCTTGACCAGAGGTGCACCCTCTATTAGATACTAGCCGCAGTGCGCCAGTAGCTCAGTTGGATAGAGCATCGGCCTTCTAAGCCGACGGCCGGGGGTTCGAATCCTCCCTGGCGCACCATATGAATATCAAGGGGCTAGCGAGAAATCGCTAGCCCCTTTTTTCATACTAGCCACAAAACTGGATTCATTTGTGCAACTTTTTGTACAAGATTGTTTTGCATATAGCGTATGGCTTAGATGGAAAGCTCCAATTGATTAACTGTGCCCTAAAAAGGTACGGATGCTTTCTCCAAAGTAGGCCGTCGAGCCTGTAAAACACATATGAAATCACCATGAATATAAATAAACTCATTCCAATAGCGATCTTTCTTGCAGCCGGACTCTTTTTCTACTTTAACCTGACCCCGCCATTGCCGGATGGTTATGTGGATCTCAGTGCAGTAGAGCTACAGGCCAAGCTCGAGAACAATAAAAATGTAATTATCCTTGATGTGCGAAGCCCTGCGGAATTTAAGACCGGGCGCATCGCCAAGGCGCAGAACAAAGATTATCATTCTGGGTGCTTTGATAGCTGCTTGAATGCATACCCCAGACAGTCGCAACTTGTTGTGTACTGTGCAACCGGCGATCGGTCCGCTTCGACCCTTAAGAAACTCAATGACATGGGATTCACCAAAGTCTGGCATTTACCGGGTGGCATGGAAGAGTGGCAGAGCGCTAATCTGCCTATCGAAAGATAGCTGCATCAGCTAATCGCAGGCCGACAATAGGGGCAGACTTCTTTCCCCCAAACTCAGTAAATCTTCAATTTATCACAACGCCGACCGCAAAATAAAATTTAATTTGTGGTCGGTTTAGCGATCATGCTTAAGCTTCCTTTAAGAAAATTTCACCTATCCACTCATAGCCTTCTTCCTTAAAATCATTAAACTGCTTTGGGTCAGTGATATTATTTTCAATAAGCCACCTGACAAATCGCCCTTTAATGTGCTTGCCTTGGTGCCCGGCTGGCATCTTCTTCCCAGCCTTTTTCAGAACAAATTCAACCGCAATTCCATTCTCATATTTCACAGCTTTCTTGTGTGCTTGCGGCAACAAATCAATAACAAATGTGTCTTTTAATTGCTCTGAATTGGAACTTCTCCATAACTTGGCGGCCTTTAATTTATCGATCTTCAAACGATAATTAGGAATCAAATCAGCAGGGCCAACAAAGCCAAACAAACCTGATACAATTAATACTCTCTCATCAAAGTCAGATTTGTTTTTCAAAGTTTGATAATCTATCGCGTCATAAACAACACCTGTATACCGTTCAATTGCTGGCATTGTTTTCGAGCTTAAAACGTCTTTATTTACAGCAATCGCTTTCTCGAGCGCCTTTTCCTTAAGCCCATACAACTTATTAGGATCAGCTTCTTTAATCGCTTCGATTAAAGAAGCAGCAACACCTGATACAGACTGTAAAGGCTTATTATCTCCTCCATCAGCTTTACCCTCAGATGGTGGAATTAAGATGATAGTTTTCATAAAATAATCCTCAGAATTTTATTAATAAAAGGAATTAAGTATGGCACCCCCCAATGAGGGGAATAACTGAAATTAAGGCAACAGCCTCTCGATTACAAGCGGGCATCGCTAGTATACCCCAAAGCCATCATCATTAAGAACCCTGTTCACCTAGCTTGTTTAAAGACCGTAGACTTTAGCGCCAAGCATATACAACAATTGTGCAATATAAAAGTGAGCAACACGGCCTTTACTCACAACATTTTTCATCTATTTAAGGCTGATATGAATCTTACCTGCTTTTATCATAGCTCCAATTTGAGTTAGCTTAATGAAGATTTCCTATTGGGATATTCAAGAGGTGTATTAATATCGGTGACACTAAATACGCTGCGAGAGCAAAATATATCCATTTGATTATTGCATGCTGAAACCCAATCCTAAAGATGAGTAAAAGGACGTAAATAGCGATAAATATTCCACCATAAAAGAACGTGTAAACCATCAGGCTCAAAGTGAATTTCGACCAAACCAATAAACAACAGATTTGGATAAATCCGCATAATACAATCTTTTGCCATCGTCTCATGAGATCTTACCCTTACATATTAGGTCTAATCCATCTTGTTTTAAACGAGTTACAGTCCTTCCCCTCATACCCTAGAAACTAGATACGCAAAAAAGACACAGGGCTTTTCTTGTTTATCCCGAACATAGCTGGATTTAACTCCAATTTTTTGTATGGAATGTCCCCTCGTTTGGGCTTGTTACTGCCATAGTCCCACCACTCGACCTTTTCATGCACCACACCCAAATCATGCCTTTTTTCAAACGACACCCATGCTCGAACAAACGAGTACCCTGCTCCGTATGAACGCTCAAAGGAGTCTTGGGTTACTACTGAAAACACATTCTGATTGTGAGCATTGCCCAAACAGACCATGGCTGGCGTCATCTTTTCGGTGAGAACAAACTTAGCAAAGCCGTCTTCGGTAACAGCATCCTTTATTGAATCGAACCGTTCAGGCATTAATTTCAGATAATTGAACGTCAAATAGTCGCTCGGCGAAAGAAGTGCGACAAGAGCCTTCTCCTCACTAAGCATAACGACGCTTGAGGTAGCTTTTATTGCATAATACCCATTATAAAAGTTGTTCAGGTTCTCGAATGGAGTATGCCGATCCTGTATTTCAACATCATTAACGACAGTCACAACCCCATCAGGGGTTTGTATATCAAAACCCAGACTGTAACTTATAGTCGGCCATGGAAATAGAGATAGTGCGTATGATATAAACGCAAGGGAAAAGGGCATTACGAAAAGAGACAGCGATAAGCAAGTGCAGCACCTATAAATCAACGCCTTATGATACTTGGCTAATATCAATAGAGCGAGCACTGAGACGATAAGAAACGGTACCGCAATATATGCGAACATAGTTCCTTGAACTATCCAAATTAAACCGGAAACAATAAATAATGCCAAATAGATTTTATTCATTCCTTAATCTCATAGGGAAAGGGGTTCTTATAGTCAAAAAGCGTTGGTCTTCTATTCCACCCAGTCAACGTTCTCTGTTCAATCGCATAGAATCACAGAGAAACAAATATTTAAAGTCCTTGTGTTGCTTGCACCACAGGAGTATCTGAATGAGGCATTACTTATAGATAATAATCACTTTGGAGATTCCATGAAAAAGATTCTGCTCATACTTACCATCACCCTGCTGCTCTCTTCTCAAGCCTTTGCAGGGGGCGCCGATCAAGATCACGTGTATGTTGGCGGCAGCATTGCATGGCAGAGCCTCATGAATTCTGATCTCAGTTCTAATGATGCGTTAACCGATGCAGCCCTGAAAGCAGAGGACGCTGAATTTGACTTCGGTAGCTTAGGTTATGGAGCCTCCGGGTTTGTTGGTTACAAATGGGCGAATGGTTTGCGACTTGAAGGAGAACTTAGTCACTTCAAGAGCAACATCGACAAGGTCTCTGCAAATGTAGGAGACACAAAGCTCAATGGAAATCTGAGCATGACAGCAGTCATGGTCAACGCCTTGTGGGAACTCGATCATAAGTCCGGATTCTTCCCCTACATCGGCCTTGGAGCTGGTTATGGTTGGGCTAAAGGCAACTACGACGGCGGCGGAGACAGGGTAAGCGGCACATCAAATATCCCACTCCTACAGCCGATTCTCGGCATGGGTTATACACTCACGGAAAACGTCTCGATGACGATGGACTACAAGTTCGTAATGGGCCTGAAAAAGCTCGACTACGACGAACTGGAGCACGACTACAAAGCTCACCGAATCGGTCTTGGTCTCATTTATAATTTCTAGCCACTAATACAATCCCCAAAAGACCCCGGAAGCATATGCTCCCGGGGTCTTTTTTTTGAATCCACAAAAGAACATCTTACTTTCTGATCGATGTATCATCATAAAGAGTTGCCTCAAGCACAGGGAATGCCTAGATTCAACTATGAGAAGAGTCCTTATAGTAAAATGACTCCCTCAAAACAGGAATACAACCAACCCAATGGAGCTGCCATGAATAAAAAAGATATACTCGACGCGTTCATGTACCGACATGCTTGCAAAGAATTTGATGCAAGCAAAAAAATCTCCAAGGAAGATTTCGATTTCATCCTTGAGACAGCACGCCTTTCTCCCAGCTCTTTCGGGTTTGAGCCATGGCATTTCATTATTGTGCAGGACATGGACGTACGAGAGAAATTTCTCCCCTTCTGCTGGGGTGCTCAGAAGCAATTCCCCACCGCAAGCCACGTTGTCTTTACTTTAGTAAAAAAGCCCTACTTCATGCGCTACGACAGTGAGTATATCCACAAATTCATGGAAGAAGTTCAGGAGCTCCCCGAAGACATCGTGGAAATGAAATCCGGATTCTTCAAGGCTTTCCAGGAAAACGACTTCGATTTGCTCCAGTCAGACCGCTGTATGACAGATTGGGCAGCACACCAAACGTACATTCCGCTGGCTAACATGATGACTTCTGCTGCTCTGATCGGTATCGACAGTTGCCCCATCGAAGGGTTCAATCACGAGAAAGTCGACGCTCTTCTGGCATCTGAACTGGATATAGATCTACAACAGTACACCATGGGACACGCCTGTACTTTTGGTTATCGCAAAGCTGAACCGAGAGACAAAACCCGCCAGAGTATTGAAGCTGTCACCACTTGGGTCTAGATCACAACACGCACTCAACGACTCAATAAAATTTATTCAGCACCTTTTGCCTATGCAAATTCCAATTACAAGGTAAGATGCCCGTACAAACACGCATTATTGCAATCGTCACCAATGACAATAAACTCACGGAGAACCTATGAGTGCCAAACGAGAAGCCAAGTACGAAAAATGGATGGCGCGATTCCTAGAACTGACCAAGAGCCGCAAGCATACGCAGAAAAAAGCATACGCAATTATCTCCAAAGAAGAGACACGAGATCGTGATGGCAACCGCCCGTCCCCCGTGGTGGTTGAACGCGCTATCAAGAGCATAAAGAAGCAGATGAAGAAAGATAGTGAATAGATAGTATTTCGATATCACTAAGAAGGCCTGCCCATTCGAATGAGCAGGCCTTCTTTTTTAATTATAAAACTACTGAATAGTAGCCCTCAACTTTCTAATCTCATCCGAGAAGTACTTAACCAAATGATAATGGCCGTTCTTCTCAAGCCGAGCCGATAGTTGGACTTGAATCCTCTCTGCTTCCATTAACGATTCGTGCCGTTCACGAGGCGCTTCTTCAAACGACCTTCGTATCAATCGCTTGATGTCGGCATACAGTTGCTTCTCCAGTGACTCACCAGATGCCGTGCACGTAATCTGGCGCTCGGCCTTCGGCTCAACCTTTCCATCCTTCTTATCCTGTTCCCACTGACGCATCTTTGTTTCAGCCATAATATCGAATCCATTCATTATGATGCCCTCCCCAGCGTCCATTCAATAAACGCCTTTATGCCGCCAAGACGAAAGGCCGTACCCGATTCAAACGCTTCGTTGATATCCTCTTCATCTTCAAACTCTTCCAGAACCGACACAATGCTGGTCACTGACTCTGTAAGGATGAGATTCACCATGAACTTGAAATTGCGTGTCATCTCTATCTGAGGAAATTGCTCTCCGGCTTGCTCCAACGTTTGAGCCACCATGTCGTCAACATACTCTTGCGCGAAGCTCTCATACTCAGACCCTTCTGCCCGCGCCAAAATGATGATCACTTTCTTCCGATTACGAACCCAGAACTGGAGCAGCTTTACCGCATCCGGCCCCATGATCCCCTGCCCCGGCTCCATGCCATCAGGCTCTGCGAACTTCGCGACCCTACTGCGGGTGAGTTGATAGAATTCATCCACAAACTCGTCAGTGACGATTGATTGAAAGAGCGTTTTCTTGTTCGGAAAATATTTATAGATCGTACCAGTCGCGACTCCGGCTTCTTCCGCGATTGCACCAATAGTTGCTTTCTTGAAGCCAACCCTCGCGAATTGCGCCTCGGCGGCAACAGCAATCTCGTTTCTCACGCTATCTTTTAATATCTGGACCATTGGAGTGGACTCCTTCGATTTTTAAAAATGAACACATCATTCATTTCTGAAAGTGAACATAGTATTCATTTTTAACTTTTGTCAACCACACAAACTCTGCAGATGTAACCCACTCATCATAAACAAAACTTACTCATAATTTAAGCATGTTACATCCAATAACCCAATTTCTACCATTGACACTTTCTCGCTTGTCTGTAAGAGAACCATAGTTTTCATACATGTGTTTAACCATGACCATTACCATTTCATTTAAGGAGAGAGAGGATGAAACTTATCGGTAAACTGCTTTTGACGGTTATGATGTTGACCGTGGCGACAGCAGCCATGGCATCGGGTTCTCTGGATCGCATCCAGAAAGCGGGCATTCTGACCCTCGGTGTCAGTGAAGGTGTTGCAGGCTTTTCTGCCCCTGATTCCAATGGTCGCTGGACTGGCTTTGATGTCGATATGGGCCGCGCCGTTGCCGCTGCCGTTCTGAAAGATCAGGAAGCTATCAAGTTCGTTCCCCTCGCATCCAAGCAGAAGATCGTTGCAGTCTCTTCCGGTCAGGTTGACCTCGTATCCCGTACCACCACCTGGACCATGAAGCGTGATGGCAAACAGGGTGTCGATTTCACCGTTGTCGTATTCTACGATGGACAGGGCTTCATGGTGAAAAAAGAGCTGGGCGTCACCAAAGGCACCGAGCTTGACGGCGCTTCCGTTGCCGTTGTTTCCGGTACTACTTCTGAACTGAACGTGGCCGACTTCGCCCGTATGAACAACATCAAGCTCGAAACCGTCGTCTTTGACAGCAAGAAAGAAGCTTTCAACGCCTACGTAGCAGGCCGCTGTGACGCATTCACCACTGACGTCAGCCAGCTTGCTTCCCTGCGTACCGGTGCTCCCAATCCTGCCGATCACGTCATCCTGTCCGAGACTTTCTCCAAAGAGCCCCTGGCTCCTTACGTTCGTCACGGCGACAACCAGTGGAAAGACCTCGTCACATGGGTCATCTACGGCCTGATCGAAGCTGAAGAGAAAGGCATCACCAAGGAAAACGTCCTTGAGATGAAGAAAAACTCCACCGACCCGACCGTCAAGCGTATGCTCGGCGCATCCGGCGACATTGGTTCCTTCGTGAACCTGGACAACGACTGGCTTGTCCGCGCCATTCAGGCTGTTGGTAACTACGGCGAGATCTACAACCGCCACTTCGGTCCCGACACCGCCATGAACATCCCCCGTGGTCGTAACGACCTGTGGACCCGCGGCGGCATGCTCTACGCAATGCCCATTCGCTAACCACCGGTTATCCAAACGCATATAATACCGCACCGATCAGCTTAGCCTGATCGGTGCGGTTCATCGTTCACTTTCAAATACAAAGCGGTCCATTTTGAAAGACTCAACCCTGAAAGATCAGCTGCCCATGATCCTGGCCCAGACCCTTGTGGTCGGCGCCGTCATCTATGTGGCGCTCCAGCTTTTCTACAACACACAGGCCAATCTGGAAGCGCGTAATATCGCATCCGGCTTCGGCTTCATGTCTGTAGAAGGCGGTCTGCCCATCAATGACACTCTGCTGCCATACTCGCCTGCCGATAGCTATGGTTACGCATTCCTCATTGGTGCGCTCAATACAATTTTCATCTCAATCCTCGCCATATTCTTTTCCACCATCCTCGGTGTGATCATCGGCGTGGCAAGAGTTTCGAGCAACTGGCTCGTCGCAAAACTGGGTGCGGTGTATGTGGAAGTCCTCCGCAACATCCCCCTCCTGCTGACACTCTTTTTCTGCTACTCAATAGTGCTGGCAACCTTGCCGCATCCTCGCAAGAGCCTGCATCCGTTCTGGGACATATTCATTAATAACCGAGGCATCTTCCTGCCCCGGCCCGAACTTCAGGACGGCTTCACATGGGTCATCATCGCCATGCTCGTGGCAGCAGTGACTTCCATTGTGCTGTTCGTGAAGTCCAAACGACTGCGCGACGCGACCGGAGAAGGACTGCCCGCTGCATTGATTTCCCTCGGCCTCTGTCTTGGTCTGCCGACACTGGCTTATTTCCTTTCCGGACAGCCGCTTTCCTTTGACGCCCCCATACTCAAGGGGTTCAACTTCAAAGGCGGTATGGTTCTTCGTCCGGAATTCTCTGCCCTACTCATCGGCCTAGTACTCTACACGGCGGCCTTCATCGGCGAGAACGTCCGAAGCGGTATCCAATCCGTAGACAAAGGGCAGCTCGACGCAGCCAAGGCACTTGGCCTCAAGCCCGGTCTTGTCATGCGAAAGGTAGTTCTGCCCCAGACTCTTCGTGTCTGTATCCCGGCAACGACTAACGACTACGCCAGCCTCGTTAAAAACAGTTCTCTCGCGGTCGCCATCGGGTATCCCGATATGGTCTCCGTTGGCGGCACCATCATCGGCCAGAACGATCAGGCCATTGAGATCATCGGATTATGGATGGCAGTATATTTGAGCATCAACCTGATCATCTCGCTCGGCATGAACTGGCTCAACGCCAGAGTACAGGTGGTGGAACGATGAGCGAACAAATCAAGCAATTCACTCCCACGCCACCGTCGCCAGCGCCCGCCTCCACAACAGGCGTGCTCCACTGGCTGCACACCAACCTGTTCGCAGGCTGGTTCAACTCTGTACTGACCATCCTCGCGCTGCTGTTGCTCGCCAAGGCAATCCCGCCCGCTCTCTCATGGGGTATCTTTGATGCCGTCTGGAGCGGTGGCCCGGAGATGTGCACTGGCGAAACCGGAGCGTGCTGGACTTTCATTTCACACAAGATGCGAATCCTGTTCGTTGGTACTTATCCGCAGGAATTCATTTGGCGTCCCATCGCCGCCGGACTCCTGCTCGCAGGTATCATCGGCGCCACTGTCAGCGGATGTTGTAAGAATCGCTATCTCATCGGAGCATGGCCGATCTTCTTCGTCATCGGTTTATGGCTCGTTGGTGGCGGCGCAGGACTCCCTGTCGTCGACCAGTCCATGTGGGGCGGCCTCATGCTCAGCATCGGCCTCGCTGCCGTGGGTATTCTCCTGTCCATCCCGTTCGGCATACTGCTGGCCCTCGGTCGTCAATCCGACATGATCGGTATCAGCACCCCATGCATCGGGTTCATCGAACTCATCCGAGGCGTGCCGCTCATCACCATCCTGTTCATGGCCTCGGTCATGATGCCACTCTTCCTTCCAGAAAATATGCAGATCAATAACCTGCTGCGCGTACAGATTGGTATCATCCTCTTCTCCTCCGCCTATATCGCGGAAGTCGTACGAGGTGGATTGCAAGCCGTATCATCCGGCCAGACAGACGCTGCCAAGGCACTCGGCCTGAGCAAGTGGATGATCACTGCATTCGTCGTTCTGCCGCAGGCTCTTAGGCACGTATTACCGTCACTTATCGGACGCTGCATTGCCCTGTTCAAGGATACATCGCTCGTCATCATCGTCGGCCTGCTCGACTTCCTCGGTATGGCCAAGGCCGCATCGCAGGACCAGGTCTGGCTCGGACATGACGCCGAAGGTTACGTCTTCTGTGCCATAGTATACTGGTGCATCTGTTTCGGTATGAGTCGCTATGGCCGCTCTCTCGAAAAACGCGGTCCCAAGACAAACAAATAGAAGGTTTCCCATGGAATCGAATAAAGTTGTTATCGACGTGAAAGGCCTCAACAAATGGTACGGCGATTTTCACGTTCTCAAAAATATTGATCTGCAAGTGCACAAAGGCGAGCGCATCGTCGTCTGTGGTCCTTCCGGCTCCGGCAAGTCCACCCTCATTCGTTGCATGAACCGTCTCGAACGCCATCAGGAAGGTTCCATCATCGTGGACGGAACAGAACTGACAGGCAGCCTCAAAGGAATCGAAAAGATCCGCCGCGAAGTCGGCATGGTCTTTCAAAACTTCAACCTGTTCCCGCACATGACTGTTCTGGACAACCTCACCCTCGCCCCCATATGGGTTCGCAAGATGCCCAAAAAAGAGGCAGAGGAAGCAGCCATGCATTACCTCGGCCGTGTTCGCATCGCCGAGCAGGCAGACAAGTTCCCCGGACAGCTTTCTGGCGGTCAGCAGCAGCGCGTCGCCATCGCTCGCGCCCTCTGCATGAGCCCCGAAATCCTGCTCTTCGACGAACCGACATCCGCTCTCGATCCCGAGATGATCAAGGAAGTCCTCGACGTCATGATCGAACTGGCCCAAGAGCGCATGACCATGGTCTGCGTAACCCACGAAATGGGCTTCGCCCGCACAGTAGCCGACCGAGTCATCTTCATGGATGCAGGTGAGGTCGTAGAACAGAATTCGCCAGAGGAATTCTTCTCCAACCCGCAGTACGATCGGACCAAGTTGTTCTTGAGTCAGATTTTGCAGCACTAGAGAAATCAGATTGGGAGCCGCCTTCGGCGGGAGTATCAATTCTTTCATTCTGTTTTCAACGGGTTGCCGACTACCGTCGGCAACCCGTTTTATTGTTATGTGTAAACTAGATGTATAAAGTTGCAACACAACACTGCGACTTTCCAAGCTGCTGCTGCATCAGCCAGTGAAACTCAAATCCATCTCTCGGACTTAAAAGTCACGTCTGCTTGTGAACCCACAGCAAAAGAATCAATTACTGCTTTCAAGGTGCAGACTAGATACATCCCCACTCCTCAGATAGCATAAGAGGGGCTAGATCTTTCTGCCCTCGCAACTAAACCGCCCGAACGACTGAACCATTTCTAGGTTACATTGCCGTAAATGTTTAATTTTGCTATATTACGAACAAATAACATTTTGGCGGTAATCTACGATGACTCAAATTCGTTGGGACGATTCATTACTTATTGGTATTCCCGAGATCGATCAGCAGCATAAGAGCCTTGTCAAAATAATCAACTCACTCTTGCAGGCAATAGCCGAAGGGCAAAGTGAGAAGAAGATTGATGATCTTCTTTCATGGCTGAGAGAATATACCGTTCTTCATTTCAATGCAGAAGAAGAGTTCATGAAAAAGATCGGATATCCCAAGCTCGGTCAACATTCTCAAGAGCACGCTCATTTGAAAGAAAAGGTGAAAGGTTACCAGTATGCGCGATTTCGCAGTGAAGATCTTTCTCAAGGAGAAATCAAGATTATGCTCTCTGAATGGTTACTGAAGCATATTTTAGAGAATGATTTTGATATCAAGGCATTCCTGCAAAGCACAGAGGAAGAAGAGTAAAAGCTGTGTCTGTCTACTTTTAACACCTGATCGACCATCAACACGGGCTGTTAGTTAGAGGATATTATGATCGGACAAAAAAGGCGTTTTTTTTACCTCATCGCGATTATGGTTGTGCTTGTCATGGCCGTGTCTTGGTTCAGTAGTTATAATATGTATCTAACCGCATTGAATGAGCAAAAGAACCGACTCTTCGATGTTGTCAATATTCAGAAAAATGTGGTCTCTGAAATCGGCCTTCGCATGTGGGGAGGAGAACGGATTGATGAAAAAGCGCTAGTTAACATCCTCGTCCGAGCTCATTCTCTTTTTATGAAAGAGCGCGAATCCGTAGAGTTTACTGTAGCAAAGAAGAGTGGTGACTCTGTTCGATTTCTCATTGTGAATGGGCGAGCTGTTGACAAGAGTAGTCCCATAGCCAAAGTCGCATTTGATGGGGACCTAGCCGTCCCTATGAAAAAAGCGTTGTTAAGGCAAGTTGGAACAATTATCGGTAGGGATTACAAAAATCACGAAGTTCTAGCAGCTTATACCTTTGTACAGACGGGTGACCAACTGCTCGGCCTTGTTGCCAAAGTTGATTTGAAAGCAATTAAAACCCCTTTTATCAAAGCATCCATTCTTGCTCTTGGCTTTGGGGCAGTTCTGACAATCATTGGGGTATGGCTTTTTTACAGGATAAGCGATTCTTTTTTCCAGCAACTATATCAAAGCGAAGAGAGTTATCGAGGGCTTGTAGAAAGTGCTAACAGCATCATTCTTCGTGTAAACAGTGAATATGAGATCACCTTCGCCAATGGATTTGCAATTGAATATCTATCTTCGACTGAAGAAGGATTGATAGGCTCCTCTTTCCTGAGTTTATTTGAAGAGCAGCTGAATGCCGAATCCATCACCGAAGTAGCAGGTATACTTAAAGATAGAACTAGCTTGAATCCAATTCAAATAGCGGCTGATCAAAAGACACCTGGCTGGGTGGCATGGCGAGTTCGTCTCCTAGATGAAGAGGATACCGAGTTGTTGTGTATCGGCACGGATGTCAGTAGCGAGTATATGGCAAGAGAGTCTCAAAAGGAAATTCAGGAGCGATTCAGGGCTCTTGCCAAGGCCGCTCCCGTGGGTATTATCATTACCGAGATGCAGGGGAATTTGATTTACGCCAATGAAACTATGCACGCACTAACTAGGGCGTCGACTGTGGAAATGGCTGGAATGGGCTGGCTGACTTTTATTGATTCCGCTTATGAACAGAACCTCCACGAGTCATGGTTTATAAAGAAGAAGTACGAAGAGCGATACGAGTTTCAGCTTAAAGATAAAGAGGGCACGGAGCACTGGATACTGGGGCAAGCTGTCCCATTGAAGAATGTGGATGACGTAGACGTGGGCAGTCTCGTTACAATGACTGACATTACTCGCGTCAAGGAAGCTGAAATTGCGCAGAGTAGGCTGACGGCAGCGATTGAGCAGGCCGCTGAAATGATTATCATCACGGACCTTGGCGGTAAAATTCAGTATGTCAACCCGACGTTTGTAGAAGTCACGGGTTACAGCAAGGACGAGGCCGTTGGGGAAACTCCGAGATTAATAAACAGCGGTGAGCAAGGGGCTGAGTTTTATGAAGACCTTTGGGGCACGTTAACGGCGGGAAATATATGGAGCGGACGTTTCCTGAATAAGCGCAAAAATGGAGAAATTTACACGCAAGAGTCAACAATTGCTCCCATCCGTAATGCCCAAGGAGAATGTATTGGGTATGTAGGGGTAGCTCGCGACATATCGGAACAACTCTTCATGGAAGCCCGTCTCCGTCAGTCGCAAAAGCTGGAATCTATCGGTGAACTTGCGGCTGGTATAGCCCATGAAATCAATACTCCCACACAATACGTGGCGAGCAACCTCCAGTTTTTTGAAGACTCCTTTAAGACATATGCAGAATTGGCGGAGAAGTATTTTCAATTGACGGATTGTATCGCCAACAAGGAACAGGACGATGGTTCTGCTCGGTTGGAGGAAATGGTAGATAATGGAATTGACAATGAAGAGATTGGGTACCTCAATGAAGATCTGCCGAATGCCATCAAGGAATCAGAAGCAGGGCTGAAGCGTATCTCCGAGATCGTCCAATCCATCAAGCAATTAGCTCATCCTGGCGAAACTTCAAAGAGCTTCTGGAGCCTGAACGAGATAGTGAAAGATGCCGTGACGGTCTCTACTAATGAGTGGAGATACTGTGCTGAAGTACGAATGGAGTTGGATGATTCACTACCACAAGTCTATTGCCTCAAAGCTGAAATAGGTCAGGTTGTTTTAAATCTGGTTGTCAATGCAGCCCATGCAATTGAAGCTGCTCGAACAAGCCCAGATCAACAAGGCCATATAGACCTACGCACAACGCCGGATGGGGAATACGCCCTGCTTGAAGTCACAGACTCAGGCACTGGCATTCCTGATGATGTATTGGCTCGAATTTTCGACCCATTCTTTACAACTAAGGAAGTGGGGAAAGGTACCGGGCAGGGATTAGCTATTGCTCACAACGTCATAACCAACCAGCACTCGGGAACGATTGAAGTTGTAAGTACCCCCGGCGAAGGAAGTACGTTCAAAGTGAGAATTCCATTTGAAAAAGAGGATCAATCAACGCCATCCTGATAACCTTCTTCTAGCAAGGAGATCGCTGCCTCTGCGCTCTCGGTGTCGAATATACGACCTTTGTTCTCTTCAAGAAACCGTATGGCCTCATGAGCACCAAGGCTCTGGCGATAGGGACGGTGTGTCATGATTGCATCGACCACATCTGCAACGGCTAGAATCATTGACTCTCGAAGCATGTCTTCACCAGTGATACCATGAGGATAGCCTGTCCCGTCGATGCGTTCATGGTGCTCCTCGATTATTCGAGAAATAGGCCAGTCGGTCTTGAGTGTGTTGAATATGTCGCTCCCAACAAGGGAGTGTGTTTTGATGAGGGCGAATTCGGCATCGTTCAATGTTCCCGGCTTGTTCAGAATTCCGGCGGGAACAGCAATTTTCCCGATATCGTGTAAGCGGGCAGCCAACTTCAACCCTTGAATTTTGTCTGGTGCAAGCTGGATTCTTTCTGCAATTCGAACCGCCAAATCTGAAGTCCGCTCCATATGTCCAGCGGTATACGGATCGCGAAACTCCACTAAACGAGTGAATGCCTGCAGAGTGCCTTCAAGCCCTTCCTTAAGGCGCTTGACGATCGCCAGCTCTTGAGTAGCTTTTGCCATTGTGTATTGTGTCAGGCCAGCATCGATGGCAGCCATGAGGTCGTCTGAATCGCAAGGTTTGGTCAAAAAACGAAAAATGTCTCCTTTGTTGACTACTCGTATGGCCAGTTCCAGATCTGCATAACCAGTGAGTACCATCCGTATCGTTTCCGGGTACTTTTTTTTAATCTTCTCCAGTAATTCGACGCCAGTCATGGAAGGCATTTTGATGTCTGAAATGACTACGGCGAATTCGCCTTGCTCTTTAAACGCAGCAAGAGCAGCTTTGCCTCCAAGTGCTGTGTGAATGTTGAAGTGCGGACGTAATATACGCTGGTAGCTGGCGAGGATGTTTGCATCGTCATCTACCATCAGAATTTTGAGCGATTTGGTGTCTGTCATTCTTACTGTATCCCAATTATCCTGGCACCAGTACAGTCAATTCACTGGCAACACCGACTTGCTTGGCAAATAAATGAATACGATCAATGTTGTCTTTGTTCAGCTCAACACTCTTCCGAAGCAACATGGCCCCTTGATCGGAAACAACGTCCTGATGCAGGATCATTCCTGGTTCCAAATCCGCCAAAGCCAGTGTTTTGATCTCGTATCGAGCCTCCAGCCCCAGCATGCCCTCAAGGTAATACATTAACTCAGGATCGTACTTCTCAATTTCCTCTTCAACACTGAGAAACGCCTTTTGAGGTGTAGTCTCTCTTTGCAGAGCGAGATCATAATCAAGAGCGATTTTCAAAATACGCCCGCCAAGAGGAATCTTGTCTCCTGCAACGTTGTCCCGTGGCGTACCTGAACCATCAAATCCTTTGAGCTGATATGCTATCATTTCAGCAATGGATTCGAGTCGCGGCAGTTTTTTTATCATGCTTTGAGCAATTACAGGATGCATCTCAAACATCTGCCCCTGCTCCGGCGAAATTTCCTTTCCCTTGAACATATCTTCCAAAGTGCCGGGAGGAAGAATTAAGGTACCGAATTGCGACAGCATGACCGCAATGTCATACCGCCATGAATCCTTCAGGCCTTTTTTCTGTGCAAAATAACGAACGTAACGTCTTACCCGGTTGACCCGCTCTCCGGCTAGTGGATTAACGAGAGATGTGATTTCTCCCAGCAGCTCAATACTCCCCTTGAGCGTCTTTTCCATGAGGATTTTCTTGGCTGTGACTAATTCGTACTGGGCTACCGCCTCATTCACATGCTTTCGAAGTACGTCTTTTTCGCATGGTTTCGTTAGGAAACGAAACACATTGCCTTCATTCACGGCATTAATGGCGTTGCTGACATCTGCGTACCCGGTCAACATGAGCCTCGTCGTATCCGGGCTTTGATTTTTAACTTCAGTTAAGAATTCAATACCGTTCATCCGTGGCATACGAAAATCAGACACAACTGCGGCATAAGGGTGCTTACGATCGATTTCCGCTATCGCTACTGTTGGATCTGATTGAACTTCAACATCAAAAAGATCTCTTAGCTGGCGCCGCAATGCTGAGAGGACATTGGGTTCGTCGTCGACGAGAAGAATTCGATGCTTCATCTACTTGTCTCCAGCTTGTAAATGATGGAGGGCTTGGTCTATATCTACAGCAGAGTCTTCCCAGTATTCCCAATTATCCCTGATGTAGTTTATCCACTTTTCCAGTATTAATTCTTCAACAAGGAAGCCCAGATCTTCATGGAGTCGACTCTTATAGTAATCTTCGTGGAGGATATAGAAATTGTGGTCGATTACGTTAGCGACATGCACGATAAGGGCTTTCTGACTCTCCTTGGTAACTCGGCAATGATGGTGCCCTATCCCATAAACGAGGCTTCCGGGGAGTCCCCACAACCCCATCAAATAAGCACCGACTTCAGCGTGAGTCGTTCCAAAAGCCTCCTTTTCACCCTCCCACACCATCTTATCTGAGCTACTCAAACCTTGCAGCATGACTTCGTACTTCTCTGGAAAGCTTGTAATAAGAACCAGTTTTCCAACGTCGTGGAGCAAGCCCATCATTCGGCACTCAGCAATATCCACACGATCCATGCCTTCGCATTGGGCAATGAGCCTGGCGATATTGGAAACCCTGAAACAGTGATCCCACAAAAGGGATATGTTCAATTGTGGCAAAAGGTTCTCATCATACATAGAGAACATGTGTGTGGACAAAACCAATGCTTTTATTGTGTCCAATCCAAGCATGGTGATGGCTTTTTGAACAGAGTCGACAGATGAAGGAAGTCCGAAATAAGGAGAATTGACAAGCTTGAGTATCTTCGCCACAAACCCCACATCCTTGGCAATGCTGGATGCAATCCTTTCAATGGAAGGCTCGTCCTTTGCCAACTCTCGTTCGATATCTTGAAAGACCTCTGGGATAACTGGCAGAGCATCAAGGTTTGTAACAAGCTCCAATAAGTTCTTATCCGTAAGAACTTCGCGAGACTGAAGTGCTCCCTCGATCTTGTCGATGAGTTCCTCGGCATCACATGGTTTGGAAATATACTGGTGAACAGCTTTGATGCTTCTGATGACTTCATTGAGATCAACTTGTCCCGACAGTGCGACCCGTATGGTGGTCGGGGACTCCTGTTTGACCTTGGTTAAAAGATCTGCCCCATCCATTCCCGGCATGCGTATGTCAGATACGATGACATCAAACGGACTTGCAGCCAGCTCTTTCAAGGCCTCCGGGCCGGATTCGACGAACTTCATATCCCAATCTTCATGCTTTATGCGCAACATCCTTTTTAGAGCAGAAAGAACATTTGGTTCATCGTCCACGAACATGATGTTGATTTTGTTGGTCATCAATCTCTCCCGTTATTTTCAATGGGAAGTGAAATTGTTATTTTGGTCCCCTCGCCCGGGTCGCTTTTCAATTGTATCAGGCCATTGTGCTTTTCAATGATGGTATGGCAAATACTGAGCCCTTGTCCGGTTCCCTTGCCAACTCCTTTAGTGGTGAAGAAGGGATCGAACACTCTTTGCTGAAGCTCATAGGGGATGCCTATGCCATCATCTTCAAGGGTAATTACAACCTCATCTCCCCTCGCGAAGGTACTGAGTATAATAACACCTTGCTCCATCTCTTTGCCATATTTTTCATTCACTGCGTATGCAGCATTGATAATAAGATTGAGGAAGACCTGACCTATATCATGGCTGTTGTACATAACGCTAGGAATGGAATCATCCAAGTTCATCTCAAGCTTGGCCGAATACTTCCACTCATTGCGACAGACGATACTAATGTTACTGAGTAGCGCGTTAATATCGTTCTTTTCCATTAAACAATTGCCGGGGTGAGACAGTTTTTTCAAGGCTTGAACAGTGGTCGTGATATGCTCAACCCCTTCCAAGGATTGCTTGATAGCGACCGGGACCTCTGAGAGATAAAAATTAAGATCATTGTCACCTTGCAAGGTAGGGACATCTTTCAATCCATTCAGCTCTTCCCAACTCGCAACACATGAATTGTACGCACGATTTATGAACTTGAGGTTGTCGTTTATGTATTGTGCAGGAGTATTGATTTCATGTGCTATACCAGCGGCTAAGCTACCGATACTCTCAAGTTTGAGAGCATGTGCCAGTTGCCTTTCTATTTCCTTTCGGTATGTGATGTCGAACATGACCGCTACAAAATGAGGTCGGTTGTTTATTGATAATTCGAGTACGGTTTTGGCTATGGGAACCTTCGTTCCATCTGGCCGTTCCAATTCAAATTCTGCTTGAATAATATCTTTACCCATGGCTGGGCATCCCCCTTCGGGGAAGGTTTTTCCAAACCGACAGATGTATTGGTAACAATTCTTACCAACGAGCGAGTCTGGGGAAACACCGAGCATTTCCCCGGCAACTTCACTTGCCCGCGTGATTGTCAGTGTTTCTTTATCAATAAAAACCATTCCGGCTTTAATGCCGTCGAGTATCGCTTCAAGTAGTCTCTGGTGATGCAGCAATTGCTCTTCTTCAAGTTGCTTGCTTTGAATCCTCCGAATGAGGAAAAAGAGCAAAACCCCTAGAAAAATCAATGAGACAAAGCCACTTGCAATCCACCAACGCATGGTGATGATTGGACTAAACAACTTCTCCCGACTGAAGCTTATTAGGATTTGCCATCCAACCGGGGTATCCACTCCCGGAGGACTGGGTATTAATAACTGGATGTCGGTCTTTCTTTCGATCCAGATAGTAGCAGACTCTTCACCTGTTTGGCGGGAAGGTAATTCTAGTTGTCCAGATGCACGATGGAGCCCAGTTGAATACAACAGTCTACCGTCATCAGTCAGAAGATCGAGTTTAGTGACATTGTGTTCATTTAAGTTAAGGCCTAGATCCCTGACAATAGCTGAGATGTAACACAATCCCACGAGGATGCCTTTGTCACCATTGATGTCGTCTTGGCGCAGCGCAATAAGGAGCAACGCTCTCCCATTTTCATCCACTATGAATCGGTATGTTCGTCCTATTTTGAACGCTTCCTGCCACCAATCTTCTTTGGAGTAGTTCCCTCTTGAACCATCAGATGAAGCAATGATCTCTCCATCCAATCTTGTTAGAGATATTTTCTCATAGAATTTGAATCCATAAGTGTTTTCAAAAAAGGAAATAAATCTCCTAGAGAGAAGGTTATCGTCAACCCCTCTATGATCTTCGTCTTTTCTGAAATGGAGCTTTGATCGGATGACTTCACCAAAAAGATTCATATCTTCATTAACGAAAGCAAAATTCTTACGAACCATTTCCCTTACATGTATTCCCCATGACTCACTGCTCTTAATGACATGGCTTCGGTACGCTTGATAGCTATGTTGATACACCGCTGCTGTTACTCCAAAAAGGAGAAGTGCAAGAGCAATGATTAGTATCAATAACTTGGTGCCGTTTTTCATATTATCGCCTGGCGAAAGTCAATTTTCCGTTTTGGAGTTGCGCAGGTTGCAGAGGAAAGGAAAAATGGTGCGACCCTGGTCTGCCGAATACATCTCCGAACAGTCCCGGATAGGTGAATCCCTCATTTAGAAACTGAGTCACGGCATCGGTCGAAATACCGACTTCCTCAAAAACGTTATAGAGTAACATGATGCTATCGTAACCGATCGCAGAGTAGACATCGGCTGGAGCATCATATTTCTCGGCGTAGTCGGCATAAAACTTTTTGTTCTGATGCTTGGCTACGTGGTAGATCAGTGGAGCAGAAGAATAAATTCCTTCAAGGGACTTATTCTCGAAAAGTTCAGGGCTTGCGATACTCATTGGGCCTATCAAGTCCACATCCGGATATATATTTCTGATGACTTCCGAAAGAGGGAGGATGTCATCCGGGAAGCAAGTAAAGCTGATTGCGTCGACATTGCCAAGCTGTGCCACTTTGATTGGCAGATTGTCCTTAATGGAATCATAGGTGACATGTGTGACCTTTATTCCGCTGCGGGAAATGCTCTGCTTGAGTTCACGAGAAACTGAGTTCCCGTAGGTGTTGTCTATGTTAATAAGCCCGAGTGATTTTACGCGCAGTTTTTTAACAAGTGGCAAAAGAGCCTTTGCCTGATCCGAGGATTGGGTCCAGTAACGAAAGGTGTATGGGGCATCTTTCGTCAACCCTTCTGCAGTAGCCATTATCGCCAGTTGCGGCACTTTTGTTTTGGTTGCCGTCGAGATGAGTCCAAGTGAGATGTGGCTGTAATTGCTTATGATCACAGACGCTCCCTGCGCGGCGAGTTCCTCGAATTGCTCTCTTGCGAGCTCGGGGTTCATACGGCAGTCCTTCAAGCTCAATGTAAATGGGCGTCCATCCAACCCTCCATTTTCATTCAGCGTCTCAATAGCGAGATTAACCCCCCGGACAACATGCTGACCGTTGATAACAGGAGTTCCCTTGGAATCGGTCATAACGAGAACAGCGCCGATGACGATAGGCTTTGGTGCTTCTGAACAAGCTGACAGGAAAATTGCTAAAATGATGGCTATGGCAATTTTCAGCGTGAGTTTGCGAAAGCGTATGAACACGGTCTGCTCCTTTCCTAATTAGCTCTGCCTGCACGATAACACGATTGAGCGGGTCAGGTGATTATTATCTTTTTTTTCCCATCGTTGTCGTTTCATTTGCTGCAGAGCATGCGGTGAATGTAGCTCCAGGGCCTTCCAAGGAGAAGACTGTCATTGGTGGTTTGTTCGAATTTCACCGAAGATATGGGATATCAAATGCATTGATCAAAGCATTGAATCGTAGAGTCCTATCAAGGACACTCGTTGCGAGTCTTGTCTTTTGAGCCGCCTTTAGGGATTGAGGAGTCTTCTCTCTATGATTTAAGAAGCTTATACCTGCTTCCGACCTGTCAGAATCGGTAATGACATGGTAAAGGTCGTGCCGCCTGCATCGTTGTTGTTGCAGGCTATGGTGCCATTGTATTTTTTGACGATATTAAAGGCGACATAGAGTCCTTGCCCAGCTCCTTCTCCAACTTCTTTGGTCGTAAAGAACGGGTCAAATATCTGATGTTTGCTTTGTTCATCCACACCACAGCCATTATCCCAAACCGTAATGATAAGTCGGTCATCTTCGGTTTGCCCTTGGATTTCGATCAACCCTTGGCTTTTTTCTTTATAGCGGCTGCAAATAGCCTGTGATGAATTGATGATTAATATCGTCAGCAGTTGAATGATGTCCCCAGGATTACAAAAGACTATCGGGTTCCCCTCGATGTCTACAACAGCGCGGGCACAGTATTTCCATTCATTTTCAGTAATGGTCAAAGCCTTATCAACAACCTCTTTCAAGTCATATTCCTTGATACTGCTTTCATTCACGTGAGCAAAAAGTTTCAATGCATTGATAATTTTAGTGACACGATCGATCCCTTCAATGGATTCACTGATCGCATCAAGGCATTCATTTGAGACCTTCTGTTCTCTGGGAAGAGGAGGAGTTCCTCCAAGTGTCGTTGATACCGTCTTTGCTGCGGAAGGCCTGCTGTGCCGCTCGAGCGTTTCTCCAACAAAGTTAAGATTCCCCTTTATGTAATGAAGCGGAGTATTCATCTCATGGGCCATGCCTGATGCAAGTCGTCCAATGGATTCGAGCTTGTCTGAAAGCGCATTCCGTTTCAGCATTCTCTTACTGACGGTGATGTCCCTGAAATATCCCAGCATCCTTCGGGGACTTTCTTCGGTGGGGGCATATACTATTCCAGCCATGTGTTCCCACTTGGTAACACCATCAAGCCCTATTTTCTTGTATTCCAATTCCAGACTGTTTGAAGTTCCGTTAAGGCATTGATCCAATTGTTGAGAAGCTAATTTCTCGTTATCCGGATGAATATCTTTAAGCCAGTTTGCCCTGTAGTCGGTAAAAACTTTAGAACTATCATCTATGGGCGTTTTGAATTCGATGGTGTCACTTTGCAAATCCCAATCCCAAAGCTGCAGTCCATTTCCCTGAGCTGCAAGGAGAAGGCTCGCTTCGGATTCCCTCAATTGATTTGCAATGATGCTTCGTCTGGTGATCTCTTTTTTGAGAGATCTAATCCATAGGATCGCAACGAAAAATATAAGGAAGGATATGGCGGCTAATCCACCAATCCATTTTAATACTCCATAGTATTCAAAAGGCTCAGGTATTTGGACATTTATCCATCTACTACTGATGTCCTTATGTTCTTGGATGGAGATAGACGCCAGAACTTTCTCAAGGATTGTCAGCAGAATCGGAAAGTCCTTTCTGACCGCCATACCGAGTTCGTTGCTTTTCCACGGAGTTGGAGCCGCGACGCGAAGATTGCTGAGACCTTGTCTATTGATTTCATAAATAGCAACCGCGAGATTACTGATACAGACATCCGCTTCACCCAAAGAAACCGCTTTGAGGACATCTGGAACAGTTTTTTTGAATACGAAATTGAACTTGATTGAAGGGTATTGGTGCTTAAGTTTGCTGTATACTGAAAGAGGTTCGACAATCGCTATCCGTAAAGGCACAAGATCTTCCATGTTCGAAATGAACTGGCTGCCTTCCTTTGCTATGACTACAAGAGGATAGCTCAGATACGGCTCACTGAAGCGAAGGTACTTTCTCCTCTCCTGCGTATTCGCGATGCAAGGGAAGATATCAATATCTTTGTCGCGCCCCATCTGAAGGGCTTGCTTGAACGATATGTCCAGTTTTGGTTGGATCGTTACTTGGAGTCGGTCTTCAAGCAGCTCGAGGTAATCTGTCACCATCCCATTAAAAACAAGCTTGTCGCCTTCTTGATCGACATACATGATGGGAGGAAAAGCCGTTCCAACTCCAGCAGTCAATACTGGGTGAGAATCTAAAAAACGAATCTCTTCCTGTGTCAGGTTCTGTTCTCGCCAAGTCGATGCAGCACCCCAGCCTGCAGTGCCAAAGCAGAACAAGACAGCCAGGCTGACTACAAGAAGAATGCGAGAAATCCTCATAAAGGCTCCGGGGGTGACAAGTCTTACTTCTTATAATTTTATATCCTGATTTTAGTTAAATAATCCAGTCTAGATTAAGAATCCTCCAGAGACTAAACACTTCCAGTCTCTTAATGACCTCCACTTTTAAGCCATGTTGGCCTCTAATGAAAAAACGCGACCATTCCACAATGCGAAGTTTTTTCGAATAGGAAGACGTAGGCCGCCCTCTTCCATCTAAAAGCTAAACACAATAACAGTAATACTTAACATCAACATCCATAAGCGGAACACACTCCGGCACCTCATCCCGCGTAACCTCATCGAACCCATTCTTCTCATAGAATCGATGCGCAGCATGATAACAATCCACAGTGCCGAGATAAATTTCTTTCACACCTTGCTCGCGAGACCAATCAAGTAACGTCTGCATTAGCGCCGCCGCAATTCCACGCTCTTTCCCGCGAAATTCTTCTTTCACAAACATCTTGCGAAGGGCGCAAATTCCATCGCCAACATCTTTCATAGCGATAGTTCCAGCAAGCTCGTCATCAACAAAGGCAAGCCAAAAATTGCCCATGCCCGGCTGGTAAAAATTGGGGATATCAAAAAGATCGGGCTGCGCCTCTACTGAGGTTGCAACGCCGAATTCCTTGATCTGAATAGTCGTGATGAGATCAACGATACTGTTGGCATCGTGATTGTCGTAGGGGGTGATATGCATAGTCATACAAGTCACCTACAAGAAAATCGCAGGGGATTCCAGTCTGTTTGGAAACAAAAAAGAAAAGATCGCCTAAAACATGCGAGTGGCAACCCAATCCAAAACCATGGTCGGGTTAACCGGAACCTGCGTATTCAGGGCATCCTGAGCTTGATCAAGCGTCAGGCCGATCTGGCGGAGACCACGCAAATCGTAGGTACTGGCAAGCTGATGGGAAAGCGGTGTTGCACACGAACCGGACAGTGCCTCACGCAGTTCACGCTGCATGCCGAGCACCACCTGCATGGCAAGGTCTTTATTGACCGAACCTTTGGCTGAGGTGCGTTCAAACCACCCACGACCACTCGACCAGAAGTTGACCAGAGCTGTGGTCCATTCGGTGATTTGAGGATCGTTCTGACGGATATTGGGCCACGCAAGGGTGACGACCCATGAGCGGGAAACCAGTGTTTCCAGCAAACGCTCACGCTGGGGTGCTGCGAGAACAAAGACGTTACCGGGGCGCGGTTCTTCCAAAGACTTGAGCAGCGCATTAGCTGATTCAGTCATGAACATCTGAGCCTCGGCAAAGATGGACACTCGGTAACCGTCACCGTTAGGCGGCTGTCCCCACGTACCACGCTGGGCACGTACATCTGCCACTTTGATCAAACCTTCGCGGCCATCAAAGAAAAGCAGATCGTTGAATGCAAAGTCTGTGATCTGTTTGCAGGCAGGACATTGCCCGCAAGGAATGGAACCGGATGCGCAATTAAGGCGCATGGCCCAATATAGGGAGAGGGCGACGCGGGTTTCCGCATCGCCCCCTTCGATAACTATGGATTGAGGAGGATCGTGCGCAATGGCGTTGAGGCGTTTGACCGCGTGTTCATGCCCAGCAAGGGCAGCCAGCGGGTCAGCGTGTAGCGTCATTGCGTATCCTCGCTTAGAAGGTCTGTACTCGATCTGGGCCGACAGAAACGATACCGACTTTGACGCCGGTAATCTCTTCGATCCGCTTCAGGTATTTAACTGCGTTCTCCGGCAGGTCATCCCAGGAACGAGCACCAGTGATGTCTTCGTCCCAACCGGGCATGGATTCGTAGACCGGAGTGACGTGAGCCATACCGTTCTGCTCCTGCGGCGGGTAAGCGATGTTCTCACCTTTGTAGTCGTAGGAAGTACAAAGCTTCAACTCTTTCATGCCGGAAAGCACGTCGAGCTTGGTGATGGCGAGTTCGGTCGGACCGTTGAGGCGTACGGACTCTTTCAGCACGACGAGATCGAGCCAACCACAGCGGCGCTTACGTCCGGTGGTAGCGCCAAACTCATGGCCCTGCTGCTGCATGTATTCACCGTCAGCATCGTCCAGTTCGGTTGCGAACGGACCGCCACCAACACGAGTGGTGTAAGCTTTGACGATAGCGATGATGCGCTCCAGGTCACGCGGCGAACAGCCGGAACCGGAAGCAGCATTGGAAGTCACGGTATTGGACGAGGTCACGAACGGGTAAGTGCCGTGATCAATGTCCAGATGCGTGCCCTGCGCGCCTTCAAACAACACAGAACCCTGTGCTTCCTGAATAGCGGTAGAAACGTCGCCCAGGTACGGGATAAGACGCTCTGCGGTGGGCAGCAATTCATTGTATACTGTCTCAACATCCATGGGTTCCGCGCCGTAGAGGTGCTGGAACAGGACGTTCTTTTCTTCGAGAGCCTTAGCGATCTTGGACTTGAGCAGACCGAGGTCAGCAAAGTCACCGGCGCGGATACCGCAACGGTTCATTTTGTCCTCGTAACAAGGACCGATGCCACGACCAGTAGTACCAATCTTACCGTCGTCAGACTTGGCGGCCTCGCGGGCTGCGTCCATAAGACGATGATAGGACATGATGATGTGAGTCTTTTTGCTGATCATCATACGATCAGCGGATACATCCAGACCCTTGGCGTCGAGCTTGTCCAACTCTTGGCAGAAGACAAATGGGTCGAGAACTACGCCGTTACCGATGAGGCACTGTTTGCCATCATGCAGTACGCCGGAAGGAATGAGGTGCAGAATACACTCTTCGCCATCAACGACGAGAGTATGTCCAGCATTGTTGCCACCCTGAAAACGAACGATTGCCTTGCAATCTTCCGCCAGCATATCAACTATTTTGCCTTTACCTTCGTCTCCCCACTGAGAGCCGAAAACCACGATATTGGCCATTATTATTGCTCCTTAAAAAAACCGGGATAACCGCCCGGCGTGAATTTCGCGCACAAACGGTTATATTCCGTAAATACAATTACGTCCGCCTGTCAACTAAACAGACGGTGTATTATTTTTTGTTTTTGGGGGTAAGCGTCAGCACTTTGCCCCGGCGCTCTTTCTTCTTTTCCTCGACAGAGACCTCTTCCACATCAAGTTCAGCCTTCTTCTCTTCGGGCCTGTGACGCTGTGGTTCCGGGGCTGTCAGGGCTGCCAGATCAAGCTCCATGGGGCTATCTCCGGGCATGCGGGACTGCGCCCAGTTGTAATTGAACAACTGATTTTTCAGACGTGTGGACTGAATGAGATTAAAAATAATGACAGACTCTTCCCAACGCTTTGTGGGCTCGAAATTCTGCACTCGTTCGGCGTATTTCTCCCACATGCTCATGAGCGATGCCTCATCAAAGGCATTGATCTGTCGGGCAATTTTGAGAAGCGCCTTTTCCATATAACTTTCTGACATGTGATTTCCTTGTTGAACCTCGGCCATAACGCCGGGATGTTACCCATAACAAAAATCACGACAGGCCGCCAACGTAAAAAGCGCCTCCCGCTCAAGCAGGAGGCGCTTACCCATACCGACATTTTCTATTCTAGAGGGACGCACCCAATAGATTCATCAATTCCAACGCACGCGGGTCGTTGGCCAGTCGTTGATGCATGCTCTGATGCACGGTCGCACTAGATTGTTTATCGAGTACAACCTTTTCATAATATTGGCTGGATGACTCTATTCCATTTTCTGCAAGGGCCTCTTTGAAGTACGTATTCAATAACCCATGGTACTCATTCAATTCATCGCTATATTTTGCTCTAAAGCGCTCCTTGCCCAACCGCGCCTGATGAATTGGATCATTACGCAATGCTGCTTGTAATTCGGCTTTCTCGCGCTCAGAGACAACACCATCTTTGGCGTACTTATCTGCTTTCTCAAAAAAAGCATGATTGATTTCCCCTGAGAGCATACTCGACGGAGGAATGTACGGCGCATACCAATCAGGCAGCGAATAGGCCTCAAGGGGTAGCGCCTCCTGCCCTTCGGTTTTCTTCTGACTGTCGACAGCGCCATTCAACGCTGCATCAAATGTCTGCCCAACCGATGACGACTTGCTTTTCGGTGAACTCTCAACAGAGCTCGGCAGCAAACCGGACTGAATACTAGAAACTACCATTGCACTTCCTCCAGGAAATTATTTCCCCTATTCCCTCAAATCTACTCTCGTGCAAGGAACATTCCTTGGCAATTCCGACCTACCGCCATAAAAAAGCCCCCGACCTGAAGGTCGGAGGCTTTCATTAACAATGCTATTTTAGATTAGTAGATGCCGTTCTTATTGAAGAACGGGCTATACTGCTGGTCAACACCCATAATGTGCTGGACAAGCCAATCCTTGAGGAAATCGAGGATTTCCATGCTAACGGTAGATCGACCGGAGCGAACCTGCTCTTCAAAATCTTCAATCTTCGCAATGAACATACGATGGGCCGCCATGTGCGATTCGGATTCAGAGTAACCGAGACGCGCGAATTCCTTATCCTCGTTGCCGAAGTGGAAGACCGTGTACTCTCGCAAATCGTGGATAATCCCAGCCACTGCGTCCTTACCCTTACCTGCTCCCATAGCCTTGTGCAGTTCATTGATCAGATCGATCAAACGAATATGCTGCTCATCGACCCAGCGAACATTGACGGAAAGTTCATCCACCCATTGCATCATGCCTGTCGGGTCAGTGACCTTCAAACCAGAGCGGTCTGACATCTTGCGACCATCAGCCTTGAGTTCAGCTTCAACTTCCTCAAGCGTTTTCACATCCGGGTTGAGCATGGAACTGGATTCGCCAGACATGTCACGAATGACGATATCAAGATCGGCGGCCATGGCAGCCATGGCATCCAGAGCCTGAGAGGCTTCGCCCATGCCCTGTGCGGTCTCGGAGGCCACCTGAGTGACATCGGCAACCGCCATATTAATTTCTTCACTGGCAGCGGATTGTTCTTCTGATGCTGTGGCAATGGATTCGACCATGCCGGCTGTTTCGCCAACAATGGAAACAATCTCTTCCATGAACTGACCGGATTCGTTGGCTGCCTCGGTGGACTTGACGATGTCCTCCACTGAGCGCTCAACTGCACTGATATTGCTTCGAGCCTGAGCCTGAATGGTATGGACTGCGGTGCCAACTTCCTTTGTGGCATCCATGGTCTTTTCAGCCAACTTGCGGACTTCGTCTGCAACAACCGCAAAACCTCGTCCAGCTTCACCTGCGCGAGCAGCCTCAATGGCGGCGTTCAGCGCGAGGAGGTTGGTCTGGTCTGCGATGTCAGTAACGACATTCATGATATTGCCAATGTTCTCAGCCTGCTCGCCCAATTCGGACATGGAGGAGTTGAGATCAAGGATTTGTTCTTTAATTGCGTCAATGGAAATAACTGCGGCACGTACGCCATCTGCGCCAGTCTGGGCGTTCTCGCGGGCCAATCCAGCAGACTCGGCTGCGCTGGATGCATTGCGAGCAACCTCAAGTACGGTAGCGTTCATTTCTTCCATGGCGGTTGCAGTCTCGGCCATACGGTCACGTTGTACATCGGTACCGTTATTAACCTCATCCACCTTGGCAGCCAGTTCGGCTACAGAGGAGGAAACGCGCTGGGAAATGCCATTTGCCTTGGACGCTGCCTGACTCATGGTCTCCAGCAGCTTGCGAACCTGCTTTTGCTGGTCTTCAGCTTCGTGCATGGCTTCGTTAGCCTTGGAAGCGCTCTGCTCGGCCTCACGGCTCTTAGTTTCAACCTCAGCCATGTTCTCTTTAAGATTCGACACCATTGTGACTGTAGCATCTTTGAGAGCCAACAGTTCATGACTATATTTACCTTCAATCTCAGCGTCGAGATCACCAGAAGCGACTTCACCAGCAAATCGTTGAAGACTGGAAAGAGGCGTCGTCAGCTTGGTCTGGAGATTGTACAGGACTATGATAATAATCAAAATGCCCACACCCACACAACCAAGCTGGGTGATAATAAGCGTGGTAACCCTGCTTTCGGATTCCCCCTGCATCATGACAACCGCAGCATTCATTGTCTTGAGGACAACAACACTATCCTTGGTAATCTTGGCAACATCTGGCTGACCGGAAGCAACAGCGTCGGAGACAAGCTTTTTATAGCCAGTCCAGACATCCTTGACTTTGCGAAGCTGACCAAAGACAGCCGGACTTGCCTGAGGCAAATTAGCCTTGGGGCCTTTGGGGTCAACTGTCAGCGGTGCCGGACCGGAATCAGCCAAAGCACTCAACGTCATTTCAAAGACTTCAATCGTCGAAGCGATCTGCCCTTTAAGAGCCGTATTTCCTGTAGCACCAAACGCCAATGTTTCCTTGGCGAGCTTCTGGCTGAGCATACGTTGACGCCCAGCCAAGTTGATAACCAAGCTGTCGTCTTTTTGACTAGATGTGACTACCCAAGTTGCCGCAAACATTCCCACGGCAATGAGAAAAATCATGATAACAGAACCGATGAGGCGAGATTTAATATTCACGCATCCTCCACGTGGATTTTTAGATCCGTGCGGCCAGTTTCAACTCGAAACCCACACGGGAGCATTCAATTCTGATAACTATACTCAAATGTTTTAAAAACTCAACAAAAAGAGCCATCCACTCGGGATGGCCCTATTCACTTTTCTATAGTTATCCGGCTAGAAACGTTCAAAATCTCCATCATCATCCATATCAAGACTCACACCACTGCCTCCAGAGCCCGCCTGAGACGGTGTCGTTGGCAATGGAGCCCTCCGTGGAGGAACCACTGTGGGAGAAGCTGCAGGCATGCTTGGCGGTGTCATCTGAGCACCACGGGTGGAGTAACCACCTTGAACCAGCTTGAAGAACTTCATAGACTGTTGCAACTGGGTTGCCTGCCCTGCCAATTCTTCAGAGGTGGAAGCCACTTCCTCAGATGCAGATGCATTCTGCTGGATAACCTTGTCCATTTCGTGGATGGCCGAGTTAACCTGCTCGCCACCATCACGCTGCTGATTACTTGCAGCGGCAATTTCCTGAACAAGCTCTGCGGTCTTCTGAATGTCCGGCACGATTTGGCCAAGCAATTCTCCAGCTTGTTCCGCAACCTCTACACTGGAGGAAGACAACTCGCTGATCTCTGCAGCTGCGGTTCCTGAACGCTCTGCCAGCTTACGAACTTCAGCGGCGACCACGGCAAACCCCTTGCCATGCTCACCAGCTCGAGCGGCCTCAATGGCAGCATTCAATGCCAGCAGGTTCGTTTGACGGGCGATGTCTTCAATGATGGAAATCTTATCAGCGATTTCCTTCATGGCATCCACGGTCTGAGCGACAGCCTTGCCGCCCCGCTTGGTATCTTCAGCAGCCTTTACGGTCATCTTATCAGTAGTCTGTGCATTACTCGCGTTCTGATCAATGCTCGACGTCATCTCTTCCATGGAAGCCGATACTTGCTCAACGGCAGATGCCTGCTCGGATGCTCCCTGCGACAACTCTACAGCCGCAGAAGAAAGCTCTTCGCTACCAGCCGCCACCTGCGCACTCGCCTCGGTAACATCGCCAACAACGTTGCGCAATTCACCCAGCATATTAGCCATAGCCCTGGTAAGCTGACCGACTTCGTCTTCGTACTTCACAATAATATCGTGACTCAGGTCACCTCGCGCCATGAGATTGGAAATCTTCACAGCTTCGCGCAACGGACGTACAATGCCGCGCGTCACGAAGACAACCAGCAGAACGATCAGTCCCATAACAATGATGGTGGGAATGAGAATCTTTAATCGAAGCGTTGCAATCTGAGCGTCCACATCATCAACATAGATGCCGCTACCAACGACCCAACCCCAAGGCTTATAATACCTAACATAAGAAATCTTAGGAACAGCATTCTCTGATCCAGGCTTGGGCCACCTGTAATTGACAAAACCTTGCCCTGCCTGTCTGGACACATTGACCATCTCGCGGAAGATATAAACCCCGTCTTCATCCTTGAGACCGGAGAGATCCTTGCCCTCCAAAGACGCCTTAACACCATGCATAATCGCAACATGGTTCATGTCGTTGATCCAAAAATACTCATTGCCCTTGTAGCGGAACGTCCTGACTTCATCGGCAGCAAGCTTCTTTGCTTCCTCTTCGGAGAGCTTTCCACTCTTCGCCAGTGCAGCGTAATGAGCAATCGTGCTATAGGCCACATCGACCACGCTCTGTGTGGCAACTCGCTTCTCAGCCATCAGCGAATCCCCTACCAAGGGGATAAAATAGCCAAGTAAACCGAGTAAAACCAAGAAGATTGCCGTAAGAAACAGACTCAGGATCTTTGTTCTCATCCCTAAATTCAAGAACCACATCATGGTCACACCTCCCAATGTTTGACCACGAGAACGCCCTCATGAGGCGCCCCAAAATTCACACCCTATAATATAGGGTTAATATGAATATGCCATAATTTGAACATTTATGGTATGCTAAAATATTAGTTTTACTAAAATAGTTGTTTGAATCCCCAGCGAGTGACATGAATGTCAGCCAAAATTAATATTTTATTCACCAATGCACACACCTGTCGGGACACCTCTAACGAACAAATTGCCCGCCGAGGCAAGGTATGGTATGAATCCCGCCTTCGAGAGAACAACAGGGAGAGTACCACCATGAGTGATTTGAAAAAGATGTACATGTCCATGCAGCAGGACCCGTTTCCCGCTGATATGAAATTGACGCTGGGCGATCAGGAACTGGTGTTTAAGAAACGCACCTGGGAAATCGACGGCGAAACCAAGGGCCTCCGTTATGGCGAGAACCCGGACCAGCCTGCTGCACTCTACGAAGCAGTACAAGGACAACTCGAAGTCGGTGGCGTTAAGTTCATCGGCGCAGGTCAGGGCCTCGTTTCCGCCCTCACCGAAGAGCACATGCTCCAAGCTGGCAAACACCCCGGCAAGACGAACCTCACGGACGTGGACAACGCCCTGAATATTTTACAATACCTTTCGGCCAAGCCCGCCGCACTCATCCTGAAGCACAACAACCCCTGTGGTGCTGCCTGGACCGAGGAAGGCGTTTCCGAAGCCTTCAAGCGCGCCTTCGAGGCTGACCGTATCGCTGCTTTCGGTGGCGCTGTAGTGGTTAACCGCAAACTGGACCTCGCTTGCGCAGAACAGATCAGCAAAGTCTATGTTGAAGTGGTTGCCGCTCCTTCTTTCGAGCCCGCAGCGCTGGTACTGCTCAAGAAGAAAAAGAACCTGCGCATCCTCCAGATTCCCGGTATCACCGAATTGGAATCCCTGACCACTCAGCCGTTCCTGGACATCAAGTCCCTGTCTGACGGCGGCATGGTTGTACAGTTCTCTTTTCGCAATGCCATCCTCAAGGCTGACGATTTCATCCCGGCCACAGCCGAGAAAGACGGCAATGAGTTTCTGGCACGCACTCCATCCAAGCAGGAAGCAGACGACATGCTTTTCGCATGGGCTGTAGAAGCAGGCGTGACATCCAACTCTGTCATCTTTGCCCGCGACGGTGTGACCACGGCCATCGGCACTGGCGAACAGGATCGTGTTGGTTGCGTATTGCTCGCCACCACCAAGGCATACATCAAGTACGCTGACCTGCTCGCATCCAAGGAGCTTGTAATGTCCCTGTTCGAGCTGAAGCTCGCAGCGATCAAAGATCCCGAGATGAAAGCCAAGCTGGAAGATATCGAGAAGCGCACCGCTGAAGCCAAGGGCGGACTGCCCGGCTCCATCGTTGTCTCTGACGGCTTCTTCCCGTTCCGCGACGGCGTAGACCTCTGCATCGATCAGGGTGTCACCGCCATTGCCCAGCCCGGCGGCTCCATCCGCGACAACGAAATTATTACCGCAGTGAACGAGGCCACCCCGCAGGTTGCCATGGTATTCACAGGACAGCGCTCCTTTAAGCACTAGATCGAGCGGAAAGTAAGAAATATGGACTTCGCCGGAAAATGATCCGGCGAAGTCTTTTTATTCAGATGAGTCGGAAGATTTGTCGAATTTGATTTTCATGATGAGTACGGCAGCAGCCAGAATGAGCGTGACCGCATTGGCAAGAACCACGGAAAGAGAACCAACCAGCATTCCGTAGACAAGCCAAAGCACAACGCCCGTGCAAAGCAACAAGTACATTTTTAACGAAATGTCATCCACAGATCTGGTCTTCCAGGTACGGACCACCTGCGGCACAAAAGACGCTGTTGTACAACACCCGGCAATGATGCCGATTATTTCCATGGTTTCGCGGGTCATGAGCAACACATACCCCGCCCCACTTACGCTGACAACCGTTTCATGATAGAAGCGGCGAACTAACGACACTCAGGATAAAGCAGTACAGAATGGCGAAATCGACTCTCTCCGCTCCCACAGTCCGCCCCGGTTCCGTGGTGGAATTCATGCACGGCGACCAGCCCCAGCTTGCTTACGTGCTTGAGGAAGCATCCGGCAAACTCCGTCTCTGGACCATCAACAAACGCGAAATGAAGATGCCCTCAATGCGCCTTCTGCCGTGGTTTGGTCCCGTAGGCAACCCCGATGCCAACAAGCAGGAAATTCAGGATATACTGAATACCCATCAAGAAAAGCGCGGTGAAATTCAGGCTGGATTAAATGTCATGGAACTGTGGGAACTCGCTCAAGGAGAACTCGAAAACGCGCCCCTGTCATGGTTCGCAGGACTGCTGTGGGAAGAGCCAGATGCCGACCAAATAGCCGCACTTGGCCGCGCCATGCTCTCCACCAAAACACATTTCAAATTCCGCCCGCCGAACTTCGAAATCTGGTCCGCTGAAAAAGTGGAACTCAAGATGCGCCAAAAGGCCGAAGAAAAAGAACGCGAAGCCATCACTTCCACAGGCCAGACCGTTCTCAAAGAGCTGTGGGCCGCTTTCAATCAGGGGCGCAAGCCAAAGCTTCCTGTTTTGGAAGACGAACTCGCCGAAGGGCTCAGACTGATCCTGCGCCGCAAGATTGGTGAAACGCTGGATGAGACCGAACGAAAGATTTGGACAGCCATCTCCAAAGGGCTTCCCGACGTCCCCCATCTCCCTCTCCTGCTCGCTCAGGCATGGGGTGTGGTCCTGCCACATCACAACTATCTTTTGGATGAGGCTGAATACGACTGGGGAAATGAGTGGTCTGAATCCTTCTCTAATGAAATCGGAGAGATAAGAAACACCTTTTCTAATCAAGAACAGGACTCTGAATCCAACGATTTCATCTCCATCGATGCCATAACCACGAAGGATATCGACGACGCTTTTCGTATCGAAAAAGATGGTTCAGATTACATCCTGTCCATCGCGCTAGCTCGTCCCGACGCCCATTGGGAATTTGGCTCACCCCTCGACAAAGCTGTAGCTGCTCGTGCCACCAGCATTTACCTCCCGGAAGGCACCGCGCATATGATGCCTGAGCAATTCGGAACAGGACTCTACAGCCTGATCGCAGGCGAAAATCGCCCCACAATGATCGCGGATTTCCGTTTAGACAGCGAAGGCAATCTTCTTACTGTCACACCGCGCATGGCCTGGATCACCATCAAGGCAAACGTCACGTACGAAGACGCTGATGCTGCCATTAAAGATGGTACGGACGAATCGCTTGTCATCGCCCACAATCTGGCTGAAAAGCGTATTGCTCGCCGCATCGAAGCGGGAAGCTGCGTCATTCGCAAGCCGGAACCCGTTGTCACAGTAGAAGGTGAAGGCGCACAGTCACAGGTTGAAATTTCTCTGAAAGAGGCTAGCCCACGTTCCGAATTGGTCATCAGCGAATTCATGATCCTCGCCAATTCCGGCCTCGCACTCTGGGCCAAGGAAAACGGTGTTCCCCTGCTTCACCGCACGCAAGATATCGCCCTGCCACAGGAATCCGCAGGCATCTTCACCGAACCGGCTGCCATCATGCGAGCAGTCAAGTTGCTCATGCCTCCGATTCTAGAGACAGCGGCCAAACGCCACGCTGCCCTTGCAGTCCCGGCTTACGCGCCCATCACTTCGCCTCTGCGTCGTTATACAGATTTCATAAATATGGCTCAGGTATGCACCTACCTTGAATCAGGTGAACCCCGTATGAATAAGGACGATCTCGACATCCTCGCTACGCATCTTGGCCTGCGAGTAAAGTCTGTCGGCGCAGTCCAGCGGTTCCGCCCACGCTACTGGAAACTCGTTTACCTCGCCAAGCGACGTAAGCAATTCCAATCCGCTGTTCTGGTTGACGACAACGGCCCCATGGCGACCCTTGCCATGCCGCACATTCAGGTCAATGTCCGTGCGCCCAAGAAACTGCTCGGGGACAAGCTCTACCCGGGCCAGCAATTCCAGATCAACTTCACGAAAGTCGATCCTCTGACAAATGAAATCAAAATTGGTGAGGCACTGGAAGAATAGCTTCCAATGACCAGAACAGCTTTTTTGTAAATATCTTGAGTGAAACGTAGTGATTTGATAGGTTTTCGAAATGGAAGATTTGCTCAATTTCAAACGATACAAGATTGGTCAGGCTGCCAAGGCAATCGGAGTGAAGACGCATACCTTGCGCTTCTGGGAAGATGAGTTTGACGAGATCAGACCCATCCGTACCGATACTGGCCAACGCCTATACACAGAGGATAATCTGGTTGTCCTGCGTGAAATCAAGACCCTACTCTATGATGAAGGGTTGACCATCGACGGAGCAAAGAAGCGCATGCATGCTCAGGATAATAGTGAACTACTTTGCGAAATTCGCGATGAACTCCTGCAAATAAAAGAGCTTCTGAAACAATAATCCCACCAGTTTGGCATGGAGGTTTCCATGAACAAGGCCGTTAAGATAGGCATGATCGGTGTTGGCATTACAGCCACCCTGTTCGTGGTGGCTCTTATTGTTTTCGTATCCACGTTCGACATCAATGACTACAAGGGGCGTATCGTCAAAGCAGTCAAAGATGAGACAGGACGCACTCTAGCCTTCAAAGAAGATCTGGCCCTCAGCTTCTTCCCTGGCATTGAAATACAATTGGGTGGTGTAGCCCTTAGCAATGCCAAAGGGTTCGGGAACGAACCAATGGTAGAAGCGACTCATGCTGCTATATCCGTACGCATCATACCGCTGCTCACCGGAAATATTAAATTCGGTTTTCTCGAGCTGGATGGCCTTCGCCTGAATTTATCCCGTAAAAAAGACGGGACCGCGAACTGGGACGATCTCGTTGGCCGAGCCCCCCAAGCTGAAGCCGAGCCCGACGATTCTGGGGACAAACAATTTTCCCTCGAAATTGGCGGTATACAGATACATAAGGCAAACCTTTTCTGGGACGATGCCAAATCGAATACCCAATTCATCCTAAATGACATCAAACTTGAAACAGGCCAGGTTTACGAGGGGGCACCATTCCCCATTTCTACTAGCCTTGATTTCAAATGTGCTCGTCCCGACATAACAGGTTCCATCTCCCTTTCTGGTAAATCATCTATCGATTTCTCAAACCGCGAATACGGCCACATGGACATGAAAGTATCCCTGAACGCCGAAGGTAAAGCCATCCCCGGAGGCAAAGCGCAGGCTGACCTCGGAGTGCAATTCGTCGCTCTGGATTTCAATAAAGAGCATGCTCAAATTACCGGATTGGTACTCAATTCCTATGGCGCAACCCTGCGTCTCGATGGCTCAGTAGAAGGTATAACGAACGGTATTAAAAAGATCGTCGCCACTGTAACGGCTGATCCATTCAATGCAAAAAACACGCTGACCGCAATGGGAATCGATGCCCCGAACACCACTGACAACACAGCCCTGACCAATGTTGGCGGCATGGCTGAAGTGATTTATTCACCACAGAATCTGCAATTAAAATCGCTAGAATTAAACTTGGACGGCACCCGAATCGTAGGCAGCGGCCAACATAAAGTAACCGCTGGCGAGCCATATTATTTAGCTCGTCTCGATGTAGGCAGTTTGGATTTGGATAGATACCTCTCTCCAGACCATGCCGAGCACACACAAAAGTCCAAGGACAAAGTTGCTGCAGGCAAAAAAGATACTCGAGTATTCGACACCCGAGGATTGCGCCGACTTCACATGGATCTGGAAGCCAATATCGCCAAGCTCCGCATAGAATCAGTCTGGGCGGAGAATGTAAAAGCGGCTCTCAAGGCTAAAAACGGCACGATCCGTATTAGCCCATTGTCTGCAAATCTTTATGGCGGATCACTCTCGTCCGGCATGACTATAAATGCCACGGGCAAGTATCCGACAATCGACATTATTGCCGGGCTTGATAAGATCAACATCGGTGCGCTCTCCAAAGATGTAAACAACGACGAATCATACAAAGGATTGCTCGATTTTAATGGCGCAGTATCCTGCCAAGGCGAGCGCGTCCCCACCATGCTTCGCAGCATGAACGGCAAGATTGGATTCCATCTAGCTAATGGCGTGTTTCCCGGTGTGAATATCAAAAGCATGACCACCAAGACGCACGAGAGTAAGCAAAAAGGTGGAGAAGTCATTGCTGCCAAGACAGACTCCACCAGTTTCGGTTCCATCCAGGGAACAGGAACCATCAAGGCCGGAATCCTCAAGAACAAGGATCTAGAGATCAAAGCCCCCGGTCTGCGCGCAGACGGACACGGCTCCATAGTCCTTCCCACCCAGCAGATAGATTACTTACTCAAAGCCAAGCTCGTTGCCACTTCCGAAGGGCAAGGCGGCAAAGCTTCCGACGATCTCTACGGCGTAATGGTACCCATTCGTGTAGCGGGCACATTGGAAAATCCACGCTACTGGGTTTCTGTCACCGAATACGTCAAAGCCCTCGGCGGGGCAGTCATCGGCACAGCCGGAAGCATAGTCGGCGGAGCATTCGGCATCATCAAAGGTGTAGGCAAAGTAGTGACCGGAAACTGCTGCGATGACGAGGAAGAAAGCACTGAAAAGAAACCCGAAAGAAAGAAGTTTTTGGGGATTTTTTAAAGCAATAAGATAAATCTGCCACTAAAGAACTTTCCCCCATTAATGACCTTCCCTCGAAACCAAAGAAATCCCCGAAGCCACAACTTCGAGGATTTCCATTCTTCAATAAATAATCGCGAGTATTACTTAACAGCTTCCAACAAAGCCTCATCACCCAACCGGGTAACAGTCCCACTGGTACGCTCAAACTTACCGCCATTTTCGCGATAAAAAATGAGCGCTTTCTCAATCACGGCAAGAGCTTCATCATCATTCATATCACTGCCAATCAATACACCCTTACGAGTCTTCCGACCAGCACCACCACCGAAATAAACTTCCCAGCCTTTGGACTTTCCAACCAACCCAATGTCACGAACATAGCTCAACCCGCAAACCATCCTACAGCCGGAAACACCGCTCTTAATCTTATAAGGATACGGACCGTTTGCCATAATCAACGCAAGCAGACGATCGCCCACATCACGAGTTTTCTGGATGCCGTACTTACAAATTTCAGCACCAGGACAAACACCAACACCAGGAGGGCACATTTCCACAGGAGTACCAATCTCAGCCAGAACATCATTGAGCTTGTCTTTGGGGATACCCTCAAGATTCATGCGCTGCCCAGTAGTGGCGCGCAAACCGCTCAATTCATATTTGGCGATAATGTCCATGAGACGCTGCACCATTCCGGGCGTCAGCAATCCCTGATTAAGACAAAGGCGCAAGGCGTAAGTGCCATCTTTGCGCTCTATAGGCATGGCAACGACAGGTTCAGTAACCGCTGTATCCATTATTCTCTCCTTAAATGCTCATATTCACTTTAGCCATTGGGCCAAGAGACTATGTAGTCGCTATTCAGCCTACAGGCAATATTGTTTTGCGTTAATGCAATGAAAAAGGCCCGCTCAGTATTGAGCGGGCCTTGATTTTACAGAGACTCGAATTCCAAATCTTCTTTGTACTGATTGTAGTTGTCGATACTGACAAAATAATCAGGATCTTCCAACACGTTCACGACGCATATCTTCTCCGCCTTCTTGATCAGACGAACGCAGTCTTTGCTGAGGTGCCAGAGGTGAATAGTCTTCCCCTGACGCTGGTACATTTCCGCAACTTTATTGATCATCTCAATGGCAGACTGGTCCATGATGCGTGACTCCTCAAAGTCAATAATGACTTCCTGGGGATCGTTCTGCACATCAAACTTGCTCAAGAACAAAGTAGTGGAAGCAAAGAACAGCGGGCCGTAAATCTGATAATGCTTAATGCCGTGTTCATCCTCGAATTTGCGAGCACGAATACGCAGCGCATTTTCCCATGCGAAGATCAGAGCGGAGATGATGACACCGCAGATAACTGCAATGGCGAGATCAAACATGACTGTCAGAGCTGTGACCAACACGATCACAAGCACGTCCGCTTTGGGAATCTTGTTCACGATGTTGAAGGTGCTCCATGCAAAAGTCTTGATGACCACGATGAACATAACACCAACCAGTGCGGCGATGGGCACCTGCTCGATGTAGCTGGATGTGAACAAAATGAAGAAAAGCAATGCGCCAGCTGCAACGATGCCGGACAAACGTCCGCGACCACCGGAGGTGATGTTGATGATGCTCTGGCCGATCATGGCGCAACCGCCCATGCCGCCGAACAATCCGTTGACGAAGTTGCCAAGACCCTGAGCCACGCACTCTTTGTTGCCCTCACCGTGAGTATCGGTCAGCTCATCGATAAGCGACAGCGTCATGAGGGATTCGATCAGTCCGATAGCAGCCAGAATGAGTGCGTACGGAGTAACGAAAACCACGGTATCCCAAGTAAAGGGAACACTCGGAATGGCAAAGGTCGGAAGGCCCGGGACAATGCCGGTTCCACCGTTAGACTGGATAAAGGAAAGTACGGTTTCCGTATCGATCTGGCCAAAAATGACCAGCATGGAAACAGCTATGATGGCGATCAGTGCGCCCGGAGCTTTCTTGTGAACATAGGGAACACCCAGCAGGATTGCCATGGTCAGCGCAACCAGACCACCCATCACCCACAGGGGCGGGCCAGTCATCCAGACACCCTGAGATTGGAACATCTTCAACTGGGAAAGGAAAATAACGATAGCAAGGCCGTTAACAAAACCCATCATGACCGAACGTGGGACCATGCGAATGAACTTGCCGAGCTTGAAAATTCCAGCGAGAGCCTGAAAAATGCCCACGAGCAGCAGCGTGAAGAAAAGGTACTGAACGCCTGCGTAAGAACCGACGCCACCGAGGGCATTTCCTTCGAGGACGAGGTTGACCATGACAACGGCCATGGCGCCAGTAGCACCAGAGATCATGCCGGGACGACCACCAAGCACGGCGCTGATGAGGCACATCATGAATGCGCCATAGAGACCGACCATAGGCGAGACGCCGGCGACAAAAGAGAAGGCAACGGCTTCAGGGACGAGGGCCAACGCGACGGTCAGGCCAGAGAAAATGTCGCCCTGGACACTGCCTTTGGAGCTGGGAACTAATTCGATGGAAGATTCCACAAACAATCCTTTCGAGTAATCAGAAAAATGAAGCCGCTGAAATGACAACAGCTCAGAAACGAGCACAGGGATCAGCCGGTGCAGGCAAGAGTAAATATGGCCTTCAATAAGGCGAGTAGCTGAGATAGCTGCTTTTATTTATGGGAAACGCAACGAAAGACAGAACTGAAAGGGAATGTCGAAATGGCGTGCATAAATAGACGGCGTACGATCAAGCGGGGTGATTAATGTATAATTTATGTAATGGAGTCAACATATATTATATGGCTATTCCAGTTTTGAACGCAAGAAAGGCCAGCCCAAGACTGCATAATCTGTAACCGTTGCGGTTCCAACAGCTACTTAATCGGGATGGCGAAGAAGAACGAACTCCCTGCGCCCACGACACTTTCTACCCAAATCTCGCCATCATGGTGTTCGACGATCTTCTTGGAGATAGCGAGGCCGAGGCCAGTTCCGGCAGGCTTGCCGCTCTCCTTTGATTGCAGTTGGCTAAACTTGGTAAAAATCTGTTCATACTGATTTGCAGGAAGCCCAATCCCGGTGTCCTTGACCGAAAAAAGCACATCGTTCTCACGGCGCTTTGCTGAACAAACAACTGATCCCGATTCCGTAAACTTCTCGGCGTTGGAAATCAGATTAATGAGAACCTGCAACAATCTATCACTATCGCCCGAGAGTGTAGGCAGGTTTTCATCTGCTTCAACCTCGAAGCTGATGGTGCGCCCCTCAAAGAGTGAAGAAGTCGCAGCTTGCGCACGCTCAACCAACTCTCCAGGAACAACGCTTTCATTTTTCCACTCTACGCGCCCAGCCTCTAGCTTGGACAAATCAAGGTGATCGTTAATGAGTTCGGTCAGTCGTTCGCTTTCAGAAATAATGATATCGAGGTTGCCCTTGATCCGCTGAGCAGCCTTCTTCATCTTTTGATCTTCATGTGAATCAGAATCAAAATGCTTATCAAACTTCTTGTCGATGAGCTTGGCAAAACCATGCACTGACGTCATAGGCGTACGCAACTCATGTGACACCGTATCAAGGAATTCGGACATGAGGCGGCTTGTAGTCTCGGCTAGATTCTTAGCCTCTACCATGGCGAGCTCAGCTTCCTTTCGCTCTGTTATATCCATAATATTCTCAATAACCTGAACAACTTCACCCTTTTCGTCAAAGACGGGATAGGAATGAATCTCCACAAAAGAACTGTTCCCGTCCGGTGTGCGGTGCTTGTGCTGTACTATGGAAGGCTTCTGACTAATCTTAACCGTATGCACAGGGCAGCGGTTTTCCTTCTTGCCACAAGGTTCTGAGCGCCCATGATGCAACTGGTGGCAATGAGTGCTACCGAACAACACCCCTCGCATGGCGGCGTCATTGGCAAGGCGTATGGAAAAATCCTTGGCATCCACAACAACCAAACCATGATCAATGGAATTGATGATGGAATGGAGAAAGTCGCTCTTCTCTCGCGACTCGCGTTCGGCTTCCAGCCGCTCTGCAATCTCTCGCTCAAGCTGCTTGTTGGTCATTGCCAATTCAGCCGTTCTTTCCTCAACTCGCTGTTCCAATTCAAAGTGCGCCAGACGAAGCGCTTCTTCCGCCTTTTTCCGGTCAGTAATGTCCAGCATTACACCAAGCAAACCCGCAATATTACTCTGAGCATCGAGAAATACTGACTTGGAAAATAGTATCTCGCGCTTGACCCCATCTGCATATCGGACCTGCGTTTCATATCGTTGTTCTCCGCCAGCAGCGAACAAATCATCATCAGCCTTCTTATAAACATCGGCCAAATTTGAGGGCGAAAGGTCGTACACAGTCTTGCCCACAACCTCATCTTTGGTAAGACCAAGTATTTCCAGAAAGGCACGATTGCAACCAAGATATATGCCATCACTATTCTTGTAGAACACAGGACTAGGGATGCTATTGATTAACGTCTCAAGGAAATGATTTTGCTCTTGAATACTTTTGCCAGTCTTGCGTAGACAAAACGCCTTCATAACAAGGATTGCCAACAAGAGCAGGCATCCCGCCGCCAAGATGATCAGTATGAGTTCGCCATTCGTTAAAAGCAAAATCCCCTCCCTACCTTTCGCCTAGTATACCCCACATCAACCGGAAAATGAAATACGTTCTACTCACATCACCCGGCCGACCGCACCATGAGCCTATCTCCTCTTGCCAATTATCAAATCAGGGGTGACAATAGAGACATCTTTTGCAACCAACTGGAGAGGGCCATGAAACGCGTTGTCATCATTTCCATGCTTTTACTTCTTGTCGCCTTCCCGGCTCTGGCCGCCAAAGGATTCGATTCACTCAAGCCTCCTTACGGTGAAGAGTTGTCGAAAATGCAGTACCGGAAGCACTTCGTTCAATACGCAAAGAAAAACGGCATCACGTACTACAACTACCTCGGCCCGCGCATCCCGAACCCGGTGTATGAAATGTCATCCCCCCGCATTAGCTACGGCTTTGTAGACGGCAGACTCTACTCCATGATCTACCAGAACTGGGACGTTCCACGCAGCAAAGTGATGGAGCAGATTCGCACCACCTACGGCCAGATTCCAAAAAAGTCTTTTGATGAGGGCGATTGGGCTGTCTATGTCTGGTATTTCGAAGATCTGAATGTCGACTTCAAACTCAAGTACAATAGTCAGACCATGGAAATGAAATCCGCCTTCTACTATCGCCCACTCAAGAAGCAACTAAATAAATAGCGCCATTGACTGAACTCAGTAGAATTCAACCGCAAGATTCCGATAGTTTTTGAATTTGCAATGCGCTAGGTCTTCCATCACTCAACCACGCACGAGGAGATCGACATGCTTGCTGTCATATTTGAGGTCAAACCGACCGCAGAGGGAAAAGAAGAATATCTGAAAATCGCCGCAAATCTGCGCACCTTCTTACAAGACCAGAAGGGCTTCATTTCTATCGAACGCTTTCAAAGCCTCGTAGAAGAGGGCAAAGTGCTGAGCCTGTCGTTCTGGGAAGATGAATCATCTGTCGAGGTATGGCGAAACATCATGGAGCACCGCCTTGGCCAGAAAGCGGGCAAGGAAAGGCTGTTCAAATCCTATCGAATCCGAGTTGCCGAAGTTGTTCGGGACTACACGGACCAGGAGCGCGATGAAGCGCCCCTGGATTCCAACCAATATTTTGCAGATTAGCCGAGCTTCAATCCATTGGGTACTGGCTTATCTGGAACAGCCAGTACCACCCCATCTTCACGATACAACCCGGTAACCAGACACTCCGATTTCATGGGGCCAATCTGTTTGGGCGGAAAATTGACCACACCGAGAATCTGCTTACCTACCAGTTCTTCAAGATCGTATAGCTTGGTTATTTGAGCACTCGACTTACGGATACCAATCTCTTCACCAAAATCGACCACAAGTTTGTAGGCCGGGACTCGCGCTTCGGGGAATTCTTCTACCTTCACGATAGTTCCCACGCGCAACTCCACCTTTTCAAAATCATTCCAATTTATCAATTCCATTACAATTCCTCCGTAATTTAGTGAGCGGATATTACCCAACTCCAGAGAAACGGTCTTGTACGGAATTGATCTCTAGGATGAAATCTGTCGGCGATATAATCCAGGTGTCACGCCATAGCGAATCTTGAAACGTCGCGTCATATGGCTTTGATCGGTAAATCCAGCATCAAATGCGATGGAGCTGAGAGCCCCATTCCCAGCCAACAATTCTTTGGCATGGGTCAACCGGATTTCCATAAGATACGCGTGAGGCGTCATACCCGTCTCCCGCCGAAAAAGGCGTATCAGATGACATGCAGAACAACCGCACTGCTGAGCCAACTGATCTAAATCCAGCGAGTCAGTAAATCCATCACGAATGAGAGTACGGGCCTGTAAAACTTTGACGGGATCACGACGAGACTGATCGCGTGTGGCAACCTCGCTATGGCGCTCTATCAAAAATCCAAAGACTCGGAGAAATGTCTCCCGAATGAGGAATGTGTCGTTGGTCCGCATCAACATGTGATGCAGTTGGACCAATGCTGAGCGAGACTCTCTGTCTCGTTGAAGGCGACTGCGAAAACGTGTTCTGCTCATGCCCAGTTGAGCAGCAACATCCTCAATTACATCCTGACCAATATACAGCGATTCCAGCGTACGATACTCGGTAACAGCCCGATTGGCATGAACTTCACCGGGGGCAACCACGCCAAAGCTATCCGGCTGGAGAATGTCAGAGGAACCACCAAGGCTCACACGCTCGCCGCCCTCTCCGTTGAACCAGAAGACGTAAGCATCATGCATATGCGGTGCAAAAGAGAACGTCTGATCCGTGAGATGAAGCAGTTCTACCCCGTGCAATCCGGGCGGATGGTGATATTCAATACGTGATTCGTTCATGCTGTTTCCTGATGCAGAAATACCATGTCCTTCAATGAGACGTCTAGCTCAGTCAGCCCACAAAAAAGAGGAGCAAGCCCCATATGAGCCGCTCCCCTTTGAGGAAGGTGAGTATGAGATTTATCGCAACTGCGCGTACGCAGAGACTTTCTTAATCAGAGCCGCTAATGCAAAGCCACCTAGAACCATGACCAGTCCAAAATGAACCCACTCGATGGCTACGACATAATCGGGATCAAGAGTAACATCCGGCAGATTGCGATAGACGCGAAGGGCTCCGCTGACAACAAGCCCTGCCACAATGGCTACCCGAGCCTTGCCGAGCGGAGTCAGCACCAGCTTATCACGCCAATCCAGCAGCCAGTTCATGCAAACGACGCCGAGGAGAAAGAGCAACATGGCAGCAAACACGTAATGCAGTTTGTGCACAATGAAGAAATCTCCAGTCCATGCCATGCCTGGAATGTCCGTGATGTAATACCGCTTTGCCAACGGCATCTGCATGAATCCCGTAAAGGTCAATACACCAACTACAAATATATAGAATTGGGTGATCCAGGCGGAGTACGGTCTAGCTTTCATCGCTGCCTCCTTCCTGATTGTCATCCTTCTTGAGAAGCCGTGCGCCCAGACCGAGGAATCCGGCAGCAATGCCTGCCACTGGAGCCAACAGAGTCGCGGTGGCGAGATTGGTCTCATCAGCCATGACATCTTCCACCCGCTTCAAATGCGGCTGTCCTTTGCCCTTGGGTACAGCCTTATTCAGCATTTCAAACGGCACAGGAGAAACATAGATGGTGTTAGTACCACCATTTTCCTCCAAGCCATAAATGAAGCCCCCCATTTCCTTGGCAAGCGTCTTGGCCTGAACCACGATCTCCTGCCGTGGACCAATGGTCTGCACGTCTTCGGGACAAACGGAAATACATGCTGGCACTTCGCCCTTGTCCACAAGCTGATAGCAACGGTCACACTTATACATGACACCATTACCCGCCAGACGCGGCATGAGATCGAGATACAACCCAACGCCGGACTGACGTTGAGGGATGTGCCACGGGCAAACCGTACGACATTTGGCTCCGCCCATGCACAGAGAGTCATAGATACGAGTGATGCCGTTCTTCTGTTTATTGGCTGAACCAAACGGACACATGTGCGCACACGGTGGATTCTGACAATGCATACACCGACGTGGTATATGAATTTCGTGCTCCTCGCCTTTGTACGATACGTCAGCACTCTGAAGTGTCAGCCAATTATACGGTGTCAGGCGGTCTTCAACGTCACGTTTATTAGACCAATCCTCATTCCTTGCTCGTTTGGCAGGAATCATCTCGGGAAATGGTTTCTTCGGCTCGGGGAACTTCGCCTCATTGGATTCGCGACAGGCAGTCACGCACTCGCCACACCCAATACATTTGGAAAGATCAAGCAAGGTTGCCAGTTCGCCGCCAGAGGCTTGAGGAACACGCTCCTGCGCAGCAACCGCAGCGGTTGGAACAAGCATTCCTGCCCCTCCCACACCGAGCGTCTTCAGAAACCCACGCCGACTGATGGTGGTTTTTTTAGTTCTTTTACTCATGGATGTGAACCTCCTGGTTCTCTGAGTCAACATACCCTATAGGGGTATAAAACTCATTGTCAAGTCTGCGTCCCCAGACTTTTCCATATTTTGACATCCAATCCCGAACTCCCTCAATTCAGACCTCCACAAAAGCGGTGATACAATACACGGTTTTCACATTTTTGAGAAACAAGACTTTGTGAAATTTGACATATCTCCCATTTTTGATAGTGTGCCGGGTACTGAAAAACTAAGCCCGCTCTACATTCGAGCATCATTCGCACCCATGGGCCCGAAGCTGACAATCGTTCGGCATCAGACCAAAAAACGAATTTTATTTCGCACCCGACTCAGCTAGGGGGGCTTCACTTATGACGAGAGAGAGAAATTAATGTTGAAAGACGGCAAAGAGACCAAGACCGCCCAGCTCATTCTTGACGGTAAGACCATTGACCTGCCTGTTATCGTAGGCACAGAGAACGAACACGCTATTGACATCACCAGCCTGCGCAACCAGACCGGATACATTACGTATGATCCAGGCTACGGCAACACTGGCTCCTGCTCCAGCGCCATCACCTTTGTTGATGGTGAAAACGGCATTCTGCGCTATCGTGGCTATCCCATCGAAGATCTGGCTGCCAACGCAACCTTCATTGAGACATCCTATCTGCTGATTTTCGGCGACTTGCCCACACGTTCCCAGCGCCAGGAGATGCGTGATCTGCTCAGCGAACAAGAGCTGCTACACGAAGATTTGCGTCACCATTTCAACGGTTTCCCGTCCAACGGTCATCCCATGGCGATCCTGTCCGCTGTCATCAACTCTCTCGGTTGTTATCACCCGGATCTGCTCGAAATCACCAATGACGAAGAATTTCTGCGCGCCGCTGCCAAGATTATTTCCAAGGTGCGAACCATCGCAGCATGGGCATACCGCAAAGCACACGGCCTGCCGTTCATCTATCCGGACCCGAAGCTTTCATACTGCCGGAACTTCCTGCACATGATGCACTCGATTCCGCACAAACCTTACGAGCCGACAGACGCACAGGTCCGAGCACTCACGCTCTTCTTCCTGCTCCACGCCGATCACGAGCAGAATTGCTCCTGCTCCACAGTCCGTATGGTCCAGTCCACCGAAGCAAATCTCTTTGCCTCCGTATCCGCAGGCATCTGCGCCCTCTGGGGCAAGCTGCACGGCGGTGCCAACGCAGGCGTTCTCGACATGCTCCAACGCATTCACGATGGTGAAGCAACCATCCCCGAGTATCTTGAGCGCGTAAAACGAAAAGAACTTCGACTCATGGGATTCGGTCATCGCATCTACAAAAGCTTCGACCCACGCGCAAAAATCCTGCGCAAAGCCGCACACGATATGCTCGAATCCACCGGCAACGACGATCCGCTGCTCGACATCGCCCTCGAATTGGCCGAAGTCGCCATGAACGACGAGTACTTCACCGAGCGTAAGCTCTACCCGAACGTTGACTTCTATTCCGGCATTATCCTGCGTGGACTCGGAATTCCAGTCAACATGTTCCCCGTCATGTTTGCCATCGGCCGCATGCCCGGCTGGATCGCACACTGGAACGAAACCAACACCGATGGAACAACTAAAATCCATCGGCCACGCCAAATATACACCGGAGAAAAACCCCGTGCCTACGTCCCTCTCGATATGAGATTGGCGTAAGCGGGAAGAGTTGTCTCCGACGGCTGGGGGAAGGGAGGGAAAAACCCTTTGTAAAGGGTTGTTTCCCTCCCTTCCCCCAGACCCCCAT
>PPCM01000232.1_pt1 | contig 69598 bp, 58 predicted proteins | sample 1555541 | NCBI WGS metagenome assembly PPCM01 (sample SAMN05284479, study PRJNA326546) | Marine sediment metagenome, whole genome shotgun sequencing project. | isolation source: marine sediment | place: Germany: Wadden Sea | collected 2012-09-05 | reverse complement strand
CCCGTCGCGATGCCCCAAACGGAAAACGTATGGCTGCCCACATTGAACTCGATTGACTTGATCGCGCGGATGCTACCTTCAGAATAAGCGATCGCGTTGAGCAAGCTGACCACATACAATACGAATGAAGCGGAGCGCGCCCAGAAACGCTCACGCAATAAGCTGCAGGCCAAGCCGATTGCGATCCAGAGGCCTCCGAGGAAAGCAAAGAATTGGAAAAACGAATCGCCCCAGTCACTGAGGCTGCAGACTACGGTGATCGCGACCATTACAGACCAAGTCACGATAAACCCCAGATTTCGGCTCAGCCACAGTAGAGGAGAGGTTTTTTCTACGTTTTCGGGGGTCGACGCTTTTCTCAAAAATTTGGATGCCAGAACCAGAAGCACCAGAATGACTGCCAGTTGCCAAGCGTCCGGAGCCGCGAAGCGACTGGAGGGGAGCAAGAGCTCGCCCCATATGTTCAAAATATCCATATCGATGATTTAGTCCGCCATTTCTAAGTGTCGCAATCTTTTTGCAAATTTCAAAAGATGCCCCAGCGTATGGGCATATGCGTCTGATGACCTTCTGCTTTATCGCCTCGATTATGTCGTGCTTCGGCCAAAACCGAATCGGCACGGGTGCCGTCGAAGAGCTCTACCAACAGTATTGCATGAGCTGTCACGGCGAGGATTTGACGGGCGGATTGGGCGGCTCCTTGATCGATGCCTCAAGTTGGAAAGTCGTGGGTGAAAACACCAGTTTTATTGAGTACGTAAAAATGGGTAACCCCAGTTTCGGTATGCCGGCTTTTGAGGAAGCATTGACTGAGCCGGAGATACGCTCCTTGCAGATATACATCGATGAAATGCGACAGAGGGCGAGCCGCGAGACTGGCATGCCACTAGTGCACAAAGAGGGTGAGGTTTTTATGGCGGGCGGGCATAACTTTCGTTTAGAAACCGTGGTCGACGGATTGGCGCTGCCGTGGTCGATCGCTTTTCTCGGTCAAGATAAGGCGCTGATCACAGAGCGTTCTGGCAGCCTACGCGTCTGGTCAAAGGGCAAACTCAGTGAGCCGGTCGAAGGCACGCCTGAAGTCGTCGCGCGGGGACAGGGGGGCTTGCTTGAAGTGGCCGTGCACCCCGATTACACTAAGAACGGTTGGATTTATCTAGGCTTATCCGCTGGCGCGCCGTCAAATGACGACGCCAATTCAAGCATGACGAAAATCGTCCGCGGCCGCATAGTGGGCAACCGTTGGCAAGACGAAGCGACCATTTTTGAAGTCCCCGCCGAGTTTCACCGCACCGCCGGCGTCCACTTCGGCACACGCTTCGTCTTCCAAGACGGCTATCTCTTTTTCAGCATCGGTGACCGCGGTGCACAGGATCAAGCGCAAGACTTGACTCGACCAAATGGAAAAATCCACCGCATTCACGACGATGGCCGTGTGCCGAAAGATAATCCATTTGTCGAAACTGCTGGTGCCTACCCAACAATCTGGACCTACGGCAACCGCAACCCGCAGGGATTGGATGCCCACCCTGTGACCGGAGCCATTTTTGAATCCGAGCACGGGCCTCGTGGCGGCGACGAAATTAACCTGATGGAGCGCGGCAACAACTACGGCTGGCCAGTCATCACTTACGGAATGAACTATAACGGTAAGCCGATCACGGAGAAGACCGCCGCTACTGGGATGGAACAACCGCTCCATTATTGGACGCCCTCTATCGCCGTTTGCGGTATGGACTTCTACGAAGGCGATGCATTTCCGAAATGGATAAACGATCTGTTTGTCGGCGGTCTCGCTTCGCAAGAGTTGCACCGCTTGGTGATCGAAGGCAACCGCGTGATGAGTGATGAAATCATCCTGAAAAACGAAGGCCGTGTCCGCGATGTCGCCTCGAGCCCGGACGGATTGCTCTATGTTGTGCTCAATGGGCCGGATCGCATCGTTCGCCTCGTGCCGGTCGAAGAATGAAGGCATCCGTCGTCATCACGCTGAATGCGGAGCAACTCGTATCGGGTGAGACGCTCGCCACGCGCTTGGCTTTGCCGCATCTGGATGCGACCGACCTAGGCTTGCGAAAGCCCCGCGATATCATACGGCACCTCCGCACCCAGTTCGATTGGAGCAAATCCTGTGTTTGCTTCGCGTTCTTATACCGAGCGGACGGCCTTTCCCTCACGCAAATCGATGCAGATAGTTTCCTGAGCATCCGCGCCGATTTCCATGGCGGCACCGTCCGCTATCGTCGCCAAAAAGGTGGCGGCAAAGGGCAGATGATTGCCAAAGCCGTCGGGCTCGGAGGCGGCCAAGCGCTTCGTATACTCGACGCCACCGCCGGCCTTGGGCGCGACGCCTTCGTCCTCGCTAGTCTTGGGGCTGAAGTCACCTTAATCGAACGCGTCCCGGAAGTCCGCGCCTTGCTCGCTGACGGCTTGGCGCAAGCCGTCGAGTGGGGCAGGGGCAATGATCCCGAGCTGATCCCCATCCTGGGCCGTATGCAGCTGACCGATTCCGACGCCATGACTCATATGTGCGGTATTGATCCGGACGACAAACCCGATGTCATTTACCTCGACCCCATGTTTCCCCCTCGCAGCAAAAGCGCTCAAGTGAAGAAGGAAATGCGCGTTTTCCACGACCTGGTCGGTACAGATCCTGACGCCGCCGAGTTGCTACCTGCCGCCCTTCAATGCGCAAAAAAACGCGTCGTCGTCAAACGCCCACGAATCGCACCAACACTCTCAGTTGAAAAACCTAGCCACGCACTCGAAGGGAAAAGTAACCGCTTCGACGTCTATATCTGTCGTTAGTTAGCCATTTGATTAGTACCCTTAATGTGTGCTATCGGCTCAGCTTTTTCCTTGTGGGTTGTTTGCCTTGTTTGCGTTAGGATTCTTATTATTGTAACAAATAATCACTTGTCTTTATTTCGTTTGTCGTTCAGCGCTTAGGTTATTGTAAATTATGCTATTTTTCGCCAAATGAAAATTTCGAATTATTCCCTGTCCCTTTTTGCGCTATTTATGTGTCTAGCGATATGTAGCGCTGAAGAGGAAATAGAGGATACTGCTGGAGCTGAAGATTCAGAGAATGTAAAGGTTCGTTGGTTTGATTACTATGTAGACCCACCTGCCGTCACTGAGGAGGATCTCAGTTCTTCAGTCGGCATCGGGCAGTCTGTAATAACTGAATTTTTTGTCGAGAATGGTGTTGGGTATGTTTATGCGATGGATGGTGATGATTTTGGTGGAGGGGAGTGGGTTCTGGCTGATTCATTCGCGTTCCCTGACGGCATTTTCCAAGCTTATACACGCATTACTTATTGTGTTGATTACGTCAAAGAGGATTGGGATTTGTATGTGAACGATCAGATCGTTCTCGCTGGGTTAGGTTTTTTTGTAGATAATTCAAAGCAGTTGGATCATATGGATGCCTCGGAAGTCGAAGCCTTGGGCTTCGGTCATGCTGATGGCCGTCTCACTCCTAATGTTACGAGTCAGATGAACCAGAGCGGCTATGGTGGTTTTTTAAATTGGGAGGGGGGTAGCGATTTACTTTCTACTGCTGAAGTATTACGGGGAGCATTGCTGGCAGACGTTTTTGAATCAAATCGACCCCTTCTGGATTACGCTCTGGGGATGAGGGGAGGCGCTACTCCGCTTCGCCCTGATTCATATATATTTGTCGATAGTATTAAGGGTGACGATCATAAATACAGCGGTCGCCTCTCTGGAGTAGGCAAAGGTCAAGGTCGCATGGCTGCTGGCCCCAAATCTAGTATCACCGCTGCGATGAACGCCGCTGCTGACTACGATGTCATCATCGTCGAGTCTGGTATATACGACGAAAGCATTCTCAATCAAAATGGCAAAAATTTAGTCCTCGTAATAAATGGCTCTGTTACCATTCGGTAATGCCTCTAAAATTCATATCTTCCTAGAATTCTTAAACTTTTGCTCTCTCAAACGCCTTCTTCTATTTTTAACCTCGTTATGAAAATGATTAAAATAATACTTAGTATAATTGCTTTTAGCTTACCCGTAACCTTGACTGCGGAGACGCTAATTATTAACAAGGATGTTGCGGTCGATGGAAAGATGGGGATTGGTGCTTTACCTACTTCCGCTGAAATACAAGTTCAAGCAGAAGATGTCTCTTCGTTTCGAGAGACATTGTTCAAAGGTACCGTCGGAACCTCTAGTAATAGCATCGGATTTGCAAATGAAACAGGTGTAGATGGTCAATTTTCACCTGTGCTATTTGGAAATAATGAGGTTAATGGCAATCCGTCTTTGTCCTTGCAGGCTTTATCTGCCCCAATTTCAGATGTGTGGAGTGAAAATAGTGCTGCATTGGCTATCAGGGCTTATAACTACAGCGGAAATCTATTTAATGGCGGTGTTTATGGAGACATTTTGAACAAAAAGTTGTTTCTGGTGAGTAATCGCTATAATACTGTTTTCAGTATTGAGGCTGATGGTCGCACTGGAATTGGTGTTGGTGAGCCCCTTGAAGCCTTAGACATCAATGGTGCGTTACGTTTTGGAACCACGTCTAGCACGAACCTAGGCACTCTTCGTTATGATAATGATACATTTCAGGGATACACGACTGAAGGATGGGTCACGTTATCTTATTCGAATGCACTCACAAAAGAAAATAGTGGTGCGGATCAAGTAGTTGTGGTTGATTCAAATGGCGCACTGACAATTGCACCGGACGGTGATTCGGAAAACCCGGTATTCTCAATTTCGGAAACTGGTGTTATCACCATGGCCAAACAGGGAAACATATCGATGGGCAGCTTTACGGCGACCGAATGAGTTCTGCTTCGAATTCACAATCAGAACCACTTTTCTAAGGTATGGAATCCATAATCTTCAGGTGTTCTATACTATTTTTCGATGCACTCTCGGTGAGTAAGTGTGCGTCTGTATCGTGTAGGTTTTAAGCCTTAACTTAAAATTGTATTCTACTATGAGAGCTTATTTCTACAGCATTGCCGGGTTGATCTTTTGGGTTACAATACTGGGCGCGCAAGTTCCAGTTGATTGGCCCGCGAGTCATCCGGATTGGTGGTGGGAGCGTAATGTGGTCGACCACAATGAGGATGCGGGAGACGCAAGCCCAATCAGTCAAGGTCAGCTCTTGTTCATGGCCGAACAGGGCATCGCTGAGTTGGAAGATAAACTCGCTCCCCTCGGGGGAGCTGGCTTTTTACTGCCAGATATCCTAAATGCAGACGATCCAATCTACTTAGCGCCTTCAAATCTCGGGCAGCTTAAGAACGTCAGTTCTAAATTCTATGAGCGCTTTGCAGAGGTTGGCTTTATTCCTGTTAATCCAGATTCATTCAATGCTGGTCAGTTCACTCAAATCCCCTTGATTGCAGAACGAGTGGACGGATCCGTACCCGGAGTGCCCGTTTATCCATGGGATACGAATGCCGGAAGTTCTAATTTATCTCCAGCACTAATCGGTCAGGCAAAATATCTGTTTTCTTGGGATTTTTCTAATTTCGACCCCTTACTTGTCAATGCAGATGAAGATGATTTTCCTGACGCATGGGAGCAGCAGATTGTTGATGCTGACCCGAACGATACAATCTCAGGCCCTCGTGATGTTTATGGGGTAGCGCCGGGAGATGGTGGAATTGAAAGTTGGGATTTCGATGGTGATGGGGTTTCGAACTTGGATGAATTTATTCTAGGCTTAGATCCTACGGACGCCTCTTCGATGGACGCCGATTCGATTCCCGATGACTGGGAAATCCTCCATGGCCTAGATACGACTCCAGGGGTGGACAGTTCTGCGAATGATGCCGACGCGGACGGTGCTACAGATGTGAGTGAGTTTACAAATAGTACTGACCCCGCATACCGTGACCACCCAGTTTTGGATCTAATTGTATATTGAAGATCCCCTTTAGCATGAACGATATTTTTAAGTGTTTAATCGCAAGCCTTGCGCTGGCGTCTCTCAATCAGGCAGGTGGGCAGTCGTGTGGACGAAGTTCGTCAGCAAAGATCGAGCCTGTTAGGATCGAAAATAACGGATACTCGGTGGTAAGCCAGTTTGCTGGCCAGCTTGAGTTTGAGTCTCAAGAGTCGTATCCAAAGTTTTATCGACGAATTAGTTACTCCGGTGGTTGGCGTGTCGCGGAAAGTAGAGTTGCTTATACATGTAGCCAAACTTTTTCCAGCGGTACGCCTGTAGAGGTAACATTTAGCGGGTATGACCAGTTTAGCTCATCCGATGGAGCGGCAAGCGCGTTAAATGGCAAGGCAGTAGTCTCTGGGTACTCATCGACGTCTGACTTTGAGACCGCATTCAGAGTCGACCTTTCTCCGACTGTTGGAGTTTTTCCGGGTAGTGGATACATAAGGCCTTATGTTCAAGTGTTAGGTCTTGGAAAGCAATCGGCTTTAAGGAGGGAATACAACGTGTTGCCTTCTTCAGAATGTAGTGGAGACCAAACTAGATATCAGATTGGTTCTCAAAATTTAGGAATTGATGCTTTGTTCGGTAGGAACTTCACAAAGAGTAGCGTTGTTGTGAACCTAAGCCAAGAGGACTCGGTTGCTACAGCATCAAATTACGCAGTCCCGCGCGGAGGCAGCAAAACAGACAATTATTCTGGAAATACCGCATCCGTTCAACGGGAGTTAAACGAGAACCTTCAATATGAGAACAATGGTCGCTGGTTTACCGCTAAAGTCGTCAAAAAGACCTATTATTTCAAACCATTTGGCCCCTTTGAGCTAAAACAATATGAAAATGGTTGTGGCTCAGGTTCGAGGCATGAGTTCAAAATCTCCGCGATGGTTAGCGGAACTCTGACTGATTCGAAGGTAAGCATTAATCAAGAGGGAGTCATTGCAGATCAGAATCTTCAGTCTCCGGTTAAGAGTATACGCTTTGATCGCACATCTGGAGATTTAGAAGTGGATATCGAATTAGTAGCGGAAAGCACTTCCAAGACACTGGAGGAAGTATCTGTCGAGAAAACCAGCTATTCAGAATGCGATGCTGATGGGGGGGAGCAAACTGCTAAGATTAGTTCAGTAGATTGGAGCGTTGCCTTGGGGAAGCCTCCTCACGCCAGACTTGCCTCCTACGGTTCGATTGGCTTTTATATGGAAGATAATGTTTTTGAGGGATTTGACCATGACTATTCATATTCTTACCTGACGAGTCACATTCCTAATTTTTCTTACAGTTCCTATTCGAGCCGTGGAAACTACTCTGGGCCTGCTGCGAGGTCGCGTGTCTTTTACAGCCTAGATGAGGGAGGGGAAATCCCCCTGGAAATCATTTACTCTAATACGAATTACGATCCGGACTCAGGGTACATTAGACAGATCAAAACAGACAAAGCTTTGATTGATATCAAGACTTCGCTGCACGAAGATTATCAACAATATGATGCATCGCTAACCTATGCTGACGGCGATCTCGTGCTTTATGACGATAAGGTGTATGAATCCAGATACGACTCTAACTTAAACAATACTCCGGTCATTGATGGGGCTCTGAATTATTCGTATTGGTTCGATCGCTCCAATTACATCGATTCTTCTAAAATCACCATAAATTTCTACGATATTGAAAATCTGTCGTGGGACGAAGACACGTACACTTATATAAGCAGCTCGGATCCTTTTATCAGCTACGTCATCGATCAGGACTCGGCTCCAGACGCCAAAGGGATACGATTCAGGAAATTTGTTGACGGCGTTTTGGATCAGAATGAAGAAATTAGATACATACCATATAACTCTTCTTCTTCGTCATCGACGCGTAGCATCAGGATGATTCATGCGGGCGGGGATTATGTAGAACAGAAAATGCTCTCGACGGGGCGTGATTATCAAATCGGCTCCTTTGATCAGAATGAGCAATTCGAAGTCGATAGATCATGGTCGGATTACGGCGACACGAGGATGGACTATGAGCAAGGTTCAAGCGTCAGACTTTACACATCTGAATCATCTACAATTTCCAATTCCTTAAATATGGCTTTAGAGGTCGAGTCCCTGAATAACGATGAGACCCAGGTCAAAGGGTGGCGTTATACGAACTATGGCTATACGACGAGCTACGATCAGGACATCATATACCCGTGGAAAAACTCGGAGATTACCTACTTGGGAAGTTCTGATCCCGATGAGTCTTTGCACGATGTATTGCACGTAAACTATCAGGTATACGATAATACGAGTAATGGCGATGCGGACGGATACTATGATAGATATGATTTAGTCGTCAGGGAAGTCTTGGGGAGTGAACTCTACCGAAAATTTGATGTTAATTTCAGTAAACGTATTTCAAATGAGGAGAGCGGTTTCCCTATTGCTGCATTAGACGGCAGTGTCATGATTGACATGAAGTCTGAGGTGACGATACCCCCAACCGCTTCCTGGGATGATGTTGCCGTGCACGAGCGAGTTACCTATTACGTCGATGCGAATGCAGATAGAAGATATGCGGGGCTTCCCATCTGTGAGATTGATTTGGCCGAAGATCAAATTGCTCTTTATCGATATCCCGAGGTTGCCGATGCGGGACACCATGTCGTGGTCAAATACGAAGGCCGCGTTGGAATCGCACTTGATCGAAACACAATTCCTGATCCCACCGATTTCGTTTCCGGCTCGATCTCTACAACGCATTACAATTCTACTGGCGAGCTGTGTCTCAAAACGATCATCGATATCCAGAGTGGGCAGACGATTTACTCCAAGTCTGCCGCGGCATTTGAGGAATCCGACCCGGAAAAACGCCCGACTCGCTATGATTACTTGGATGGAACCTACGAAACGATGACATATACCTGCTGTGGAGTCGATCTTGCTCAGGATCGTCAGGGCAATGTGACTGACTACGACTACGACGAGTTGAAGCATCTCGAGTATGTGACGTCGTATCTGGATACACCTCATCAGTTTGTGACTTATTATAAGCGAAATTCGGTCGGTGATATTCTTGAAACGTGGGTGGGGCCCGATCGCGAAAATCTCGTGCTGTCGGCGAGCGAAGCTTTTGATTTGGCTGGTGAAACCGTTCAGAACAGCGAATGGTTCCTAGACGAAGAAGCAGCGGGCAGCGACGAAGTTGAGGGCTACAGTTACAGCAGCTACAGCCAGCCTTACGTCGACACAGAAGGGTATGTCGTTCAGCAAATTACCTATTGCAATGGCAACCAAGTATTGTCTGCTGTGACTGAGAAATATTTTAAGGACGGTCGTCTTTACGAACGTTTCGGTAACGCGATAAATGGTGGCGTCCGATATAACTACACGATTGAGACTGATTCAGATCTCGGCTATGCGGTTCGTGTCGTTAAAGAAATTGTTCTCGATCCCTCAGGTGCTGAGACTGGGATATTTACCAAAACATATACTGATGCCTATGGCCGAAATTACAAAGTCGAGCGACCGAGTGCTGCGGTTGAGGGGGAAGTGGTCCGCCGCCGTCTATACTACGCTGGCGCTTCCGACCGTATCGTTAAACTTGTGGATTTTGACGGCACCGTCACACTCTACGACCAAGGCTTTGACCCAAGTATTGGTGAATACGTAATTCAAGTCCTCGATGCGGATGGGAGTGGTGACATTGAAATGGCCGGCGAAGATCGCATCGTCAGACGCTCGACTCAGGTAGCCTCCCGAACGGAGGATGCTGTGGATTACACCGTCCAACGCACCAAGCTGGAGGTTTGGCCAGACTCAGGTGCTAGCCCTGAGGTCGTGACCACATCTGACCAAGGCTTGGACGGCCTTGTCTCCTGGACGCACACTTACAACCAGACCGTGGCCACATCTGTCGATCTTGACGTTACGAATGCCACTCAGACGGTTACCTCTGAGTCGAACCTGGGACGTAGACGTATAGAAACCTACGTCGATGGACTTCTAATGGAGCAGGATGAATCCGAGTTGGATTCCGCGCCTGGCGAGTTGGTCTCATCCATGACATATGCGTATGGTGATCTTAGGCGTTTGCAGACCCTCACCGATAACCTCCGTTCGACGACGAGCACTTACGGATACTATCAGGACGGCCGGGTGAAACGCTTCACCCCACCGATTCCAGATGCGGCCACCACCGACGGCACGCCTGAAGCCTTACCGACCGATTATCAATACGAGTGGCCGTTTGCATACGGAGGCCATACAGGTTTACTCGAATCGGTTGATTTTCCCGATGGCACTTCAGCAAAACGTTTTCTTCTTCAGAATGGACGATTAAGGGCGAGCGCTCAATCCGACAGCACGCAATTGGACCTTTTGAGGGTCACCAGCTTGACCGATTACGACTATGCGGGGCGGGTCAAAGCCTTGACGACTTTTCAAGACGCCAGCCAAGACGCCAGTGGAGTCGTGACTGCGTGGGAGTACAATCATGTCGGATTACTTCGGCAAAAGTGGTATGATGCTACAATTGCCAACAACGGTTCGATTTCCGGCACCGAAGGCCCCCAGTTCACCTATACGGCGGAAGGGCGTCTTGCAACCAGATTGAATGCCCGCGGCACCAGCGCGACTTATCAGTATGACGCTAATACCGCTGACCTTACTGGTATCGCTTACGATGATGGGCTGACCAGCCCAGTCAACTATTCTGAATATGATCGTTTAGGCCGCGTGACCGAGATTACGGACGATTCCGGCACGCGCAGCTTGGACTTCGAAGCCGGGCGACTTACCGATGAGACTTATACATCGGGTCCATTAAGTGGTTATGTCCTGATTCGCCATTTGGATGGTTTGGACCGGTTCGACCAAATAATACTGAAGTCCGGTGCCATAGATCTACATCAAGTCGATTACGGTTACGATAACGCGTCACGACTTCATACGGTAGCTGGTAATGGCAGCACAGTCACCTACGCGTACGACCCGAGTAGCGAACTGCGCCAAGCACGCACCTACAATAATGGGAGTAGTGATGTGCTCGACGTTGAGATGCGCTACGATAACCTAAACCGCCTCCGTTCGATAAGCACCCTGGATTCCTCTGCCGGCGTTCTGAATGCCTACAGTTACCTCTACGATAATCTCAACCGCAGAGTAGTCGCCACTGATTCAGACGATAACTACTGGAACTACACATACGACGATCTCGGACAGGTCGATTCCGCCGAGAAATACAACAACATCGATGCGGCCATTCCCGGCTATAGCTTCGGTTTTACCTTCGACGATATCGGAAATCGCACACAAGCCACGACGAATGGACGGATCGCCGATTATACACCCGATAACTTCAACCAGTACGACGAGCGCGAGGTGCCTCGTGCACTCGATATTCGCGGGAGCGGGGTAACTGGTTCGACCGTCACTGTTAATTCACAAGTCGCCACCCGCCAGGGAGAAACCTTCCATCACTCGCTGGATCTCAGTGCAGGAGGCAACGGAGCTCAGCAGGTCGATATCCTCGTCGCCGCAAGTTTACCGGATGGAGGGGATAATAATGCACCGCGCATCGCCGATGCCGAAAAAAGCGAATACCTACCTGCCAATCCCGTAAGTTTTCTCCACGATCATGACGGTAATCTCACCGACGACGGGCACTGGCACTATACGTGGGATGCCGAAAATCGCCTCATCACGATGGAGATCCTCCCGGTTGCTTACAGCGCCGGAGCGTCTCGGCAAAAGCTCGAATTTGACTACGACAGCCAAGGCCGTAGATTCAGCAAAAAAGTCTACGATTGGAATCTAGCTTCGAGCGCCTATCTCTTGGTTTCCCACTTTCTTTGCCTTTATGATGGTTGGAATTTGATTGCGGAGCTCGACGCGCTTCAAACTTCGCCTTTCACCCTTCAAACTTCGTATGTTTGGGGGCTCGATCTCAGCGGGAGCCTGCAAGGTGCCGGTGGGGTGGGTGGCCTTCTTTCGGTTGCCGACGTAACAAACTCGACTTTCTATCCCGCCTATGATGGGAATGGAAATGTTATGGGATATTACGCCGCAGATACCGGAGAAAGCGTTGCCGAATTCGAATACGGCCCGTTCGGGGAACTCATCAGAGCAACCGGTAGTAAGAAGGATGACTTCAACTTCAGATTCTCCACAAAATACGAAGACAGTGAAACGGGGCTGCTGTATTACGGCTTCAGATACTATGATGCTGCAACAGGGAGGTGGCTCTCGCGTGACCCTATCGGGGAACGAGGTGGTCTGAATCTCTACGGCATGGTCGGGAATGATCCGCTGAATTATATCGATATCCTTGGTTTGGATAAGTTGATATTAACAGCACAGTTCAAGTGCGTAAATGGTCAGCTTAATATCCAATTTGGAAATATGCAGTTTATCGAAGAAAATATCTTTTTCGATGATGTCGTCGATATTCCTGGTTTTACAGAGTTTAACAAAGATGGGATTTTCCAAAATATAGATGGTTCTATAATCGCCCTAGATGAGCTGGTAGATTTTGCTAATAGTGGTGGATTTGAAACTTCTGGTGAGTTTAAAGACGCTATCGTTGATTTGGGGAATCAACCCGCTTTGAAGAATGATTATTTCAAATACTTGAACGAGATTAACGGAGATCCTTATTACAATGCTAACACTCGCGCATTTGGGCGTGATTTTATTAATGGTATGGCGAATTCTTATTTAACTTCTGTTGCTCTGTCTTTCGCTGGCTCTGTTGGACTGACTATAAAGGGAGTTCCTCTTGGCGATGGCTTGCAGGCGGTTGACATTGCAAAAGGGCGTGCCTCAGAAGCACTCCGAGATCGGGCGGAAAGTGTATCCACTCCTTCAGATTGTTGTGATCTGATCAGTAACTTAAAGGATGCTGGCTGGTATGGAATTCGGGAATACGGTAGTAGGGTTGAAGGTAAGTTTGAGGTCTTCAATGATCTATTTTAATCTGGTTAATAATGAAGAAGATTTTTGTATACTCCATCTCGTCGCCGATTCTGTTTTTGGCTGGATTATATTTCTTTATCGATGATTTGTTGGTTGTCTTTTCGGATGAAAGTATTCCGCGTGAAGTCATCTGCTATCTTCCTGATAATCTTGTAGGATCGTATTATTGGAAAGTTTTTGATGGCAGTCGGAGTCCAGAGCTTGAGCACGATGGTATTATGTCGCTGCTTGAGTCTGATTTGAGCATAGATCCCTATTTAGATTCTATTTTTAGGATAGTATCTTCAAATCCCGATCATGTAATGGCTGCGAGCCATTTGATTCTTGCAGATAAGATTGATCCTAACCCTGAAATTATCGCTAATTTACTCAGCTGCTTTGGTGATAATCAGAAACCTAATCATATAAAAATAGTGACTGGCCTGGCCCTATATCAGTATTTTGACTTTGATCATGAGAAGCAAAGAGAGATTCGGAGCATACTTGAAAAACTGGGAGTAACTAGTTTTCCTGGAGAAAAAATGAACAGGGGCAATGAGACGGGGTCAGTCCACGCAATCTAACATTTTAGCCGCTTCTCGGATCAACACCGCAACGGGGCAACGAGACGGGGTCAGCCCAAGGCAACGAGACGGGGTCAGCCCAATGTTTCATGATTTTAGCTGCCTCTCCGATCAACGCTGCAACTCGGCAACAGGCCTCCACTCCGGCTTCGCGATGGGGTCATTCCGTAATTTTTGCAATTAATTTTGGGTGCTCTTTGTAGCCATTAATTAACTACAAGATACGCTCTCTAAGGAATGCATGTGGCAATATTTTCAGTGGTGTTTGTTTGCTTTTTCTGAAATCGCTTCGGATAGTGTTGCCATGTCTTATATATGCGGAACGGTTCGAATCGAAAGTGATGACGAAAGTGCCAGTGGCCATGCTTTGTATCTGGGCGATCAGCGTTTGCCCGAAGGTTATCTTGAGCGTGCCTTGGTTAATTGTGTCGGCGGTAAAATGACTTTCGAAATCTACAACGAAGACGGGAAGTGCTTCCGCAAGTTCGACCCGTTGGACTGATCATCACCTGCAAACGCGTTCGCTTCGTCCTCTGGGATCGGTTCCGATCCTTCGTCCTGCGCTCTCTCGCGCCGCTGCCGCGCAATGCGAAAGCTCCCGTTCAATCCTTAGCCGCTTCTCCGGTCAATGCCGCAACGGCTGCCGCCCACCATTCGGCTCTCGCCTCTCCCTCGTCAAGTCGGCCGTCCCACCCCCGCCCCGCCTCTGGTCGCCCCCTAGCTATTATAATTAACCAGGCTATAAGAATTTGGTTGACTGAGGTTATTTTGAAGGCAGATTAGGGGCATGAAAATTCGTAGGACGAAGGTGAGTGGTTCAGAGGCGGTCTACCATTGCATGACGCGGGTGGTGAATGGGGAGCGGCTGTTCGGAGACAGGGAGAAGGAGATTTTGCGTAAGATGATCTGGCAGGTGGCGGATTTCTGCGGTGCTGAGGTGCTGACCTACTGTGTGATGTCGAACCATTTCCACGTGTTGCTGCGGGTGCCTGCAGCGCAGGAGGTGGACGACGGAGAGCTACTACGCCGCTACGCGGTGCTCTACCCGAAGCCGACGAAATACCAGACGGCCTCGGTCAAGGTGCTACGTAAAGAGTTCGACGGGGAAACGGCGGACGCTGAAGCGATGCGGCGCAAGCTGCTGGCGCGGATGGGTGACGTCTCGGAATACATGAAGACGGTCAAGCAGCGCTTCTCGGTCTGGTATAACCGGAACCACCAACGATATGGGACGCTCTGGGCGGATCGCTTCAAGTCCGTGCTGGTTGAAGGGGAGGGGAACCCACTGCAAACGATGGCCGCTTACATTGATTTGAACCCGGTTCGTGCTGGTATCGTTGAAGACCCGAAGGACTACCGTTTTTGCGGCTATGCGGAGGCTGTGGCCCATTCGGCATGCTCAGGGCACGCAGCGAGAAAGGGGTTGCATCGTATTTGGGCGGATCACGGTGCGAAGACTGGCGAGGCGGCGCAGCAGGCGCACAGGGAGCTGATGTTCGGTAAGCGGGCGGCTGATGGTGGCATCTCTGAGATGTCGCGCGAGAAAGCTTTAAAGATACTAGGACAAGAGGACGGCAGACTTTCTAAAGCAGCCGCGCTGCGCTGCCGGGTGCGTTATTTTACCGACGGGGCTATCCTGGGCTCGGCGGAGTTTGTTCGGGGCTACACGGGTGCTTGGCAGCTTGAGCGTGGGCGCAAGTACCCGCCGAAGGTCAACTCGGCGAGGGGAGCGGACTGGGGCGATCTAGCTGTGATTCAAGGGCTTCGCAGACAGGTTTTCAGTTAGGGCTGATCATCGGTAAATATTGCAGTATTCCATGCTGGAGCGCATCAATTGAAGTCAAAACGCAGCATGTAATGAAGACCTTATTATCTGGTTTTATATTGGTTATTACTGGAGTGCCTTCCGATACTGCATCGGCGATTGTCCGACTAGTTGCTTAAACTGGCGGCTAAAGAAATAGATATCTTTGTAACCGAGTGCTTCCGCGATTTCGCCGACGCGCAGATGGCTGCTTTCGAGATAGCGGCGCGCTTCGATAATCTTGCAGTTGATGAGGAATTGTTGCGGGGCTTGGCCGATCTGCTGTGTAAACTCGCGGTCGAAGTGCGATCGGGACACCCCAAGTCGCTTCGCGACTTGGGCGATCGAATCGACGGAAGCTGGGGATTCGCGAAAGATGCGTAATGCCTCGGCCACGCGTTCGTTCAGTGCCACTTCGGGCAGATGTTCGCTCTCGCCCGTGCACTGGAGGATGAATTCGTAGAGCTTCTTCGCCAGTATCGCATCCTCATCTCGCCGTAAGGCGATCCGCATAATAACGTCGATCTGCCGCTGGGCGAGGCTCAGCGATTTGACCTCGCCGCCCAACAGGGGGAAGTCCGGCAGATCGGCGATCCGATGTTGATTACGCAAAGGATGGAAGTGTGCGGAAAAGCGGGTGATGCGAGCGCCGGAGTAGTGTGCCGCCGATATGTTGAGCTTAGGTGAAAAAATAAAAAAAGCACCGGGGTGGATTCGGAAGGTCTGCCCCTCGCAGCTCAGGTAACCCTCGCCGGTCAATGCCATCCAAAAGTTATAGTGTCCTTCATCCGATGTCCGCCACTCCCAGTGCTCCACCTCTGTACAGAGATAGGGGAACCAGGGGCGGTCGACGACTTCGATCGCATCAAAACTAGTGTGTGTATCAGTTGTGGGCAAAGTTGAGCAGGTGTTGGGAAATTGTGTAGCGAACTTGCGCTAGCAAGGTCGACGAGTGGGCAACGGGGCGCTCACAGCATCGACACGACTGGCGTCGCATCGCTACGGAACAGTTAATATAATAAGCTTATCTAGCTACTATAGACGGATTTTTCTATGAGTAAATAATACAAATATATGAGAGAGCAATCCATTTATGCACAACTGGAACTATGTTAAGATGCATCCATGTCTAAACCAGAATCTTACCTAAATACTCTATTCGGTCTTGAAAACAAAGTGGCTGTCGTCATCGGCGGCACGGGCGAACTCTGCGGCGCGATGGCGGAAGGTCTAGCTGCTGCGGGCGCGGAAACCGTGCTCGTAGGCCGAAGCGAAGAAAAAGCGGCGGCTCGTCTGGCCAAGATCGAAGCCGCAGGTGGCAAAGCTTACTTCGAAAAAGTGGATGTCAATTCGAAGGCTTCCATCGAAGCACTTCTGGCCAACGTGCTCAAGAAGTCCGGCAAGGTCGACATCCTGATCAACGGCGCGGGCGTCAACTCGCCGACACCGATCCTCGAAATCGAAGAGGACGAATTTGACCGTATTTTGAACACCAATCTCAAGGCAGTGCTCTTCGCATCGCAGGTTTTCGGAAAATACATGGTCGAGCGAGGCGAGGGCGGCAGCATGATCAACATCGGATCCATGAGCGGTATCATCCCACTTTCCCGAGTGTTCACTTACTCCGCAACCAAAGCGGCGGTGCACAATCTCTCCAAGAATATGGCGCGCGAATGGGCTGAACAAAAGATCCGCGTGAACACGATCGTCCCCGGTTTCTTCCCCGCTGAGCAGAACAAGAAAGTGCTCACCCCCGAGCGCGTGGCTTCCATCATGGGACACACGCCTGCTAAGCGTTTCGGTGAAGCGCAGGAATTGATCGGCGCCACGCTACTACTCGCCAGCGATGCCGGCAGCTTCATGAATGGTGCCGAAATCGTGGTCGACGGCGGCTATGCTTCGATGACGATTTAGGCGAAGCGGAGCTTCGCTAAATCGGTTTACCCGTTTTCGGTTATTCAGTTTTCAGTTACTGACTACACCAACTAGGAACTGTCTAACTGAAAACCGAATAACTTCTCAATTATGTCCTATCTCCATAACGACTTCCTCCTCCCCAATAAAACTGCTCAGCGTCTCTTTCATGAGGTCGCGGCTTCGCAGCCGATCATGGACTACCATTGCCATCTGCCACCGGAAGCGGTCGCGGGCAATGCACGGTTCCCCGATCTAGCCGAGATCTGGCTAGGTGGCGACCACTATAAGTGGCGCGCGATGCGTGCGGCCGGGGAGTCGGAGAGCCTGATCACTGGCAAGGATAGCAGTCCAAAGGAAAAGTTTGACGCATGGGCGCGCACCGTCCCGCAGACTGTTCGTAACCCTTTGCACCATTGGACGCACTTGGAACTTAAGCGCTACTTCGACACTGATCTCGTGCTCAGCCCGAAAACCGCCGACGAGATCTGGGAGCTGGCCAATGCCCGCATTTCTGAAGACAGCTTCAACGTCCACAACATCTGCAAGCAATTCGATATCCGCGCCGTCGGCACGACAGACGATCCCATTGACAAACTAGAGCATCACATCGCTTTCAATGGCGGGGGACACACAACCAAGATGTTCCCGACATTCCGCCCGGACAAGGGGATGATCACCACTAATTTGGAAGCTTGGAACACATGGACTGATCAGCTCGCCAACGTATCCGGTCAATCCATCGACTCCGCTGGCGACTTCATGAGCGCGCTCAAGTCCCGCCACGATTTTTTCCATGAGAATGGTTGCCGTCTGACTGACCATGGCTTGGAAGCATGTCCCTTCGTTCCTTGTAGCGACAGTCAAGCTGAGTCCATCTTCAAGAAACTTCGCGGCTCGCAAGCGCTCAGTGCTGACGAGGCGGAACAGTGGATGACTTACCTGATGCAAGCAGTCGCCCGCTGGAATACAGCTCGCGGTTGGACGATGCAACTGCACCTCGGTCCGATTCGTAACAATAACACCAAGATGTTCAACCAGTTGGGTCCCGATACGGGCTATGATGCGATGCTCGACGAGCCAGTTGCCCGGAAGACAGTTGCCTTCCTTGATAGCTTGGCGACTGAAGACGCGCTGCCCAAGACGATCTTTTATCATATCAACCCCTCCTACCTCTATCCATTCGCCACGCTCATGGGCAGTTATCAGGACGGCAGCGTTCCGGGGAAGATGCAGTTGGGTTCCGGTTGGTGGCACGTCGATACGCTCGACGGCATGCGCACCCAGATTGATGTGCTTTCGAGTGTAGGGCTACTCAGTAAGTTTGTCGGCATGTTGACCGACTCCCGTAGCTTCCTCAGCTTTCCGCGCCACGAGTATTTCCGCCGCCTGCTTTGCGGCATCATCGGCGAAGACGTTGAAAACGGCCTCATTCCCGACGATAAGGATCTCCTCGACGAACTAATCGCAGGAATCTGCTATAACAACGCCAAGAATTACTTTAATTTTCCAGGCGTTTAGCGCTGTTCCCGCATCCCGCATCTCATATCACATAATGAAAATCCTACTCACCACCACCTCTTATCAAGATTGCCCTGGCGATCACCACGCATTGCTCGAAAGCACAGGCGCTGAAATCGTTCGTGAGCGCGGCCCGCTCTCCGAAAAGCGCATGCTGGAACTCGCCGGCGACTTCGACGCATTCCTCTGCGGCGACGACGAGATCACCCAAGCCGTCATCGACAAGTCGCTGCCCAAGTTGAAGGTCATCGCAAAATATGGCATCGGCGTCGACAAGATCGACGTAGCCTACGCGACTACCAAGAGCATCCCTGTCAGCTTCTGCCCCGGCGTGAACCACACCACCGTGGCCGAGCACGTATTTATGCTGCTTCTTGCGCTGAACAAGAACCTGATGGAGCAGGCCAACACGACCGCTGCTGGCGGTTGGAAGCGTATGACAGGGCACGAGATCATGGGCAAAACGATTGGCATCATCGGCCTCGGTCGCATCGGTCGTGAAGTGGCCATCCGCGCCAACGCCTTCGGCATGAAGTGCATCGGCTACGATCTTTACTGGCCGGAAGACTTCGCCGCTGAGCAGAAGATCGAGCGCGCAGACGGTGTCACGCAACTTCTGCGCAACAGCGACATCGTTTCTCTGCACACCAACTTGACCGAGGAAACGCGCGACATGATCTGCGAGGAAACAATCAAGGACATGAAAGACGGCGCGACCCTAATTAATTGTGGTCGCGGTGAGCTTACGCACACGGGCGATATTGCCGCAGCGCTGGAATCCGGCAAGCTCGGCGGCTACGGTGCTGATGTACTCGACCAAGAGCCGCCCCCCGCTGATCACCCGCTGCTTGGTGCCAAGAACTGCATCATCACGCCCCACGTCGGCTCGCGCACCTTCGAGTCCGTCCAGCGTCAAGCTGGTATGGCCACGCAGAATCTCGTCAACTTACTGAAAGGCGAGAAAGCCCTCGCCCAAGTGAATGACGTGCCGCCGCCATCCGCACTGATCTAGTCTTATGGATCTGCTAGAGTTATTACAGTCCTGATTCTTCTTCGCCATCATTCATTCGCCATCCGCTATTCATTATTATGTCCGAAAAATTCTACATCGTCCCTTTCGAAAAACACACCGAGCTCGTCAGCCAAGCGTATCAGCACCGTGGGTACACTGAGGCAGAAGGCGCGCAAGCGGCTCGCTTCTCAAATCTCGCTTCCGAGCATGGCATCCGTACGCACAATGCGATTAAGGCCCTCCACTTGGACCACCTCTTTGGTAGTGCTGCCGATGGTTGCAAGCCAGCTGCTGAAATCGAAGTGCTCGAGTCCAAGTTCGCCGCCAGCCAAGTCTGGAACGCGAACAAGAAGCTCGGACAAGCCACCGCCTACGATGCCATGGACGCCGCAATCGAGATGGCCGACAAATACGGCATCGGCCAAGTCTCGGTGGACAACGCCTTTCACTATCTCTGGGGTGGGGGTTACGTAATGGAAGCGGCTAAGCGTGGCTACATCGCTTACACCAATTGCACGGCAGCGCTGGCCGAAGTGGTGCCATTTATGGGCAAATTTCCCACACTCGGCACAAATCCTCACAGCTGGGGCTTTCCTACGACCGACGCGGTTGGTTTCCCTGTGGTCATCGACTGGGCAACCTCCGTGATTGCCATGGGGCGTGTGCAGCAATTTCTCCGCGAAGGCACTCCTTTGCCACCTAATGCCGCAGTCGATAAAGACGGCAAGCCCACCACCGATGCAAAAGAGGTCAACGCGCTCGTGCCTTTCGGCGCACACAAGGGTTACGGTCTGAGCTTAATCAACGAGCTCGTAGGCGGCTTCATCGGCGGCAGCTTGCCGACGCTCCGCAGTCGCGAGATCCCTGCAGGCGAGAAGCGCACACCTGCTTTCTATTTCCAAGTCATCCATCCCGATGCGATCAGCGGTGGCGCCTTTGCCAAAGGCCGCAACCAGAGCGATAACGTTAAAGCGGTGATCGAAGATGTCCTCGGACACGGCAATGAAAACTGCCTACTTCCTGGACAGCTCGAAGCGAAATGGGCGGAGCGTGTGCACCAAGCCGGTGGACTCTTATTCTCCGAAGCTGAGATCGGTGCCTTTAACGAGATCGCCGAGGAGTGTAGACAACCGCTCTGGGATCTGTCGGATTTTAAAGAGGAGTGATTCACGTAGTCGCCCAAAGCCAACTCACTCCTTCGCCACTCGCTCCAGTGCGACCAGCGTAATCAGATTCTCCTTGATGCCTGTAAAGGCAAAGCGGTAGATCTGCCCGTCGTGGGGATGCTCCAGTATGTCACCATCTTGCATGGCGGCGCCTTGGACGAAGATCGTGGATTTTCCGGATTCATCGGACGCGGCAAACCATGCATCGATTTGAATGGCTGAGGAGACTTTCAGCCAGAGTGCTTCTTCGTCGGCATCGCTGGGGATGAGCACGACCGATTGCTCTGTGGTTGTGGGGTTGAGTTCCTCAAGGTCGAAGTAGTTCGTTTCAACGGCTTTTGGCAAGGCACTGTCGACACTCGGTTGTTCTTCAAAACTGGTCTCGGATGATGGATCCGACACCACCGAGGCAGCACCAGGAATGAAATAGGCAACCTCATCACTGACCATTTCGGGGCTCGAGTCTAGCGCCGCATCGTCAGCGAAGAGTGAGCGGTTGTAGCTTGGCTTCTTAGGCACCTTCTTAATTACATACCCACCGCTTACGAACACGTCGTCGCCACTCGGCATTTCCGGCAGAGAGGGCATGCCTGGCATTTTATCGGGCACGAGTCGTTTGAACTCACCCGCCATTTTACTGGAAATATCGCGGATATTTGCCAAATCTTCGCGAGCCTCCGCCATACCGGCCATCACCGAGTCGGCATCGATTCCTAATTCCGAGAATAGGCTCCCCAACTTAGCCATATCGTCCGCGCTCATATCGACTTTGCTTAGTTCCTGTGCCATTTTGGAAATTGATTCGGTGCTAGGAGGCGGGGCGCCCTTGGGCGCACTGCCATCTTCCGGAAGCTCGTCGGTAAAGCCATAGACCTTGTTCATGTCCTTCATGAAACTAGCCAAATTCTCAAGGTCTTCCGGTTTCGCATTCTTCAGATTACTCAACGAGTAGCGATTCTCAGCCAGTCCTTGCTCCTCGAGGAAGGCGCTCATCGCTTTACGATACGAGGCCAGTTCCTCGGGCGTCATATTATCCATATATTCCTTGCGCGCCTTATATACGGCGATGCCTGAGGCGAAATCTTTAGAGAGCTGGTCTTGTTCTTCGTCTGATGTGAAAAACTTGATCGCTTCCAGCGCGTCAGCGAGGATCTGTTTGATGCCACCTGACTGACTGCGATAATTCTTTGCGTCGGCCATTAGTTTCTTGGTTCGGTCATTGGCTAAGCCCGCGTATTCGGCGAAGCGCTGCCCCTCCGGCATGAGCTGCAGGGAGAGCTTTGGGATGTAGCTGGACAGCCAAACTTGCGAAAAGACGATCACGATCGAACTCAAAGCCGTGCCCAGCCATGGAATCGAGACTAACTTATAAACCAGAATCAGTGATGACAGGTAGAGCCCCAGTATGACGAAAATCTCAAGGATTTGTCCGCTAGCTCCAGGCAAGAGCTGCCCAATATAGTTGAGCAAGGTGACCCGCACGATCACCAAAAGGAGTGCGACCAAGAGTCCCGTAAAGAGCTTCGCATCGACAAATCCGCGAGATAGTATCTTGCAAGCCAATACCACGATGACGCCCAGAACGACAACGGAAGTCATGTGTAGCATCGCATCGATCGCGAGAACGACGAATTCATTCTGAAGAAAATTCATTAGGTAGGTCGCAGTAGGTTTAAATGGTAGCGCTGCACTGGCCTAGTAAAAATGGCACCTTAATCCTGTCGAACTAAATTGTAGAGCGTTGGAAGTTGCGAAATAAAAAGGTTCATAGTCGGTACCGGACGACACGGAGGTCGTCCCTTCCAAATCCCGGAAGCTTATCCATCGTCCCCAGCGTTCATCCATGCCTTTCCCGGTAATCGACGAAGATCCAAAAAAAAGGCCGCCTCAGTACGAGACGACCTTTAAATGGGTGCAGGGCTAGGATTTGAACCTAGGACCTTCAGGTTATGAGCCTGACGAGCTACCGGGCTGCTCCACCCTGCAATAAAGACTGTAATTCGTGATTATGAGCAGTTCGATCACGAAGGAAAGGCGGGAATAAATGTCGGAGTGGGGCGTGTGTAAAGTGTTTTCTCAATTTTAACCAAAGTATTTTTACGGTCACTCGGACTTACGGTTTGCCATCACACGTATGGGCTTTACTGAATGCCTACTATGGCGGAAAGAAAGCAGCTTAGCACATTTGAAAAGGCGCAGACAATCAATTTGGATCTGCTCCGATATGGGGTTTTTGCCGAGATCGGGGCAGGGCAGGAAACCGCTAACTGGTTTTTCCGGACTTCAGGCAGTGCAGGCACGGTCGCCAAGACGATCTCTGCCTACGATATGACGATGAGTGATGCGCTCTATGGTAAGGCCTCACGCTATGTCTCGCAGGCGAGACTCCACTCGATGCTGACCTACGAATATGACCTTCTCGAGAAACGTCTTGGCGAGGCTCGTGGCAAGGATACGACTTTTTTCTCTTTTTGTAATACGGTTCGTGCGCGCGGCTATAAAGACACTGGAGAGTGCCATGGATGGATAGGCGTGCGCCTGCAGCTCAAGCCGGAGACGGAGCCGTGTGAGATCGTCCTTCACGTGCGCCTGCTCGATGAGACGAATTCCGATCAGATGGATGCGCTCGGCAAGGTTGGGGTGAACCTCATCCACGCGTCTTTCTACCATCGTGATAGTTTGCGTGATTTCGTCGAATCTCTGGCCGATGGACTGGGCAAGGATAGCGTTGAGATCGATATGTTGCGATTCTCGGGCGAAGGTTTTCGCTACGTGGACAACCGTCTGTGTGCCTTGCAACTCGTGCAGAGCGGCCTGACAGAAGCGGCGATGTTTAACGAGAAGGGCGAAATCCTACAGGCGGCAGACGCACTCTATAAGCGGCCGATTCTATTGCTCCGTGGAAGCTTTAGCCCTGTGCTCAAGCTGCACTTGGATATGATTCGACAGTCGCGCACGGCGTTTTCGGACGTGATGAGCGATGCACAAAAGGAACGCGCGTTGGAGATCTGTGAGATCAGTATGAATAATTTACTGCGCGACGGCGGTGCGGTCGACCACGAGGACTTCATTGACCGTGCGGACGCCCTACAAGCGCTGGGCAAGACCGTTTTGATCAGTCGCAGTGCGGAATTTCACCGGATCGCGACCTATTTGAGCCGCTACACCGCGGAGCCGATTGCAATTATCTTGAGTATCGGGCTACTGAATGAGCTCTTTAAACCGAAGTGGGCAGCGAATCTAGCGGGTGGGGTGCTGGAGTCGTTTGGACGCCTATTCAAGAATAGCGTCAAACTCTTCGTCTATCCTTGGCACAACACCAAGAGCATGGAGTTGGTCACAGCAGAGAATTTTAAGGCTCCCAAGAACTGGCAATATTTTTACCGACACCTCCTACAGAACGAGCGCATTGTGCCGATTGGCGTCGGTGATCCGAGCCTATTGGCCAATACGGGCCGCCAGATCATCAAGAAGATCGAGTCTGGTGACGATGCTTGGCGAGATTGGGTGCCGAAGGAAGCGCACGGCATGGTGGAGCGTAAATTGAAACGCTGAGATCTTGAAAAGCTGAAACACTGAAACTTTAGATGGCGACAATTTGGCAGCAGGTGATTGAGGGCAATCACTACGAGGTGCGTAGTGCGGGTGCTTCGATTCGGCTTTATCGTAATGGTGTGAACCATTCGCAGTGGAACCCGAATCGACCGCTTTCGGGATCGATCTGGGATCTGATTACATTGCCGACACTACATCGACCTGAAGGCTCAATTAAAGATGTGCTTGTTCTTGGCTTTGGTGCCGGTGCAGTCGGTCGTCAAATACGTGAATTGGCCAGCCCGGACCGTATCGTGGGCGTAGAATTGGATCCCATTCATTTATCAATCGCGGATGGATTTTTCGAATGCGCCGAAGGCTGCGAGCTGATTGCTGGTGATGCGGTCGAATGGGTGCATGAGAGTGCTAACGATGAGCGCTATGATGTGATTATTGATGATCTCTACGCCGAAGAGGATGGCATACCTGTGCGTTGCGTGCCGATGGATGCGCAATGGTGTCAAGCGCTCTGTGACTTGCTCAAACCAGGCGGCATGTTGATCTTTAACATGATCGAACCAGAGAAGATCAAGCATCTGCCGATTTTCAAAACAACTAAGCTCAGAAAGCGATTTGCGGAGACGGTGATGTATCGAATCGATGGATACGAGAACCGGGTGATCGCGTTCAGTGACCGGCCTTTTGATAAGGCCGCACTCCAGACGAATTTGCAGCGTATATTAAAAGATTTTCCTGCATGCCGGGGTGTTGCGAAGCGCTACCTGAAGTGCCGCAATTATAGGCCGTCGTAGAAGCGACATTTCTGTCGCTTTATCCATCTACTGAAGCGACAGGAGTGTCGCCTCTACGATTTACCGCCCGAAGAGCTTTAATTGCTCACGCAGGTAGGGTGAGCTATCATTTTGCAGGGCGTCGATCTGATGAGGCAAGTAGCGCCATTGCCAGTTACCAACGGGAGCACCCGGTGTATTGAGGCGAGCTTCGCTACCTAGGCTGAGTAAGTCTTGAAGTGGAAAAACGGCGAGATATGCGCTCGATTGGATTGCGGCGCGAATAAGATCCCAGGCAATTTCGTTGCCGGACACGCCGAGATAACGGCGGATGTGATCCTTCATCGCGTCGTCGATCGTTTCATACCAGCCGATGCTGGTATCGTTATCGTGCGTGCCGGAATAAGCGACACAGTTACGATCATAATTATGGGGCAGGTAGGCATTGTCAGCCTCGCCGCCGAAAGCGAATTGTAAGACCGCCATGCCCGGGAGGCCGGTGGCTTGGCGTAGTTCATTGACTTCGTCGGTAATGATACCGAGATCCTCGGCGACGAGTTTAGCCTCAGGGCAGGCTTCGCGAATGGCCTCAAAAAGCTTCAGACCCGGGCAGGGGATCCACTTGCCATTTCGAGCCGTTGTCTCACCAGCGGCAACTGACCAGTAAGACTCGAAGCCACGGAAGTGGTCGAGACGTACGATATCGTAGAATTCGAGATTGGATTTGATGCGCTGAATCCACCATGCGAAATTGGTCTTTTCGTGAACCGACCAATCGTAGAGAGGGTTGCCCCAAAGTTGTCCGTCGGCGGAGAAATAGTCGGGCGGCACACCGGCGACCGCTTTGGGCTGGCCGTTCTTTTTGAGCTGAAAGAGTTCAGGATTTGCCCAGACGTCCGAGCTATCGAGAGCCACGAAAATAGGGGCATCGCCGAGGATTTCGACGCCTTGCGTGCCGGCGTAAGCCCGGAGCTTGGCCAGTTGTGCATAAAAGAGATACTGGTAGAAGACATGCGCATCGGCGGTGTCGAGCACCTCGGAAGATAGCTTTTGCGACTTTGCGCTGGTGGCACTGCGGTATTCACTGGGCCAGTCGAGCCAGCAGATTCCGCCGAAACTTTCTTTTAAAGCAAGGAAGAGGGCAAAATCCTCAATCCAATGTCCTTGGGCTTTGCGGAATTTAGCGATAGAGCCGTAATCGAGGAACTGCTTTTTCTTGGATGCTTTGAAGCGCTCGTAAGCATTTCGCAGGAGAGGCCAGAGGGCATTGTAGACCGCGCCGTAATCCACATGGTCGTGCGGGAGCGCAGACAGACGGCTATATTCGTCGTTTGTGATGAGACCTTCGGCAAGTAATGGCTTGAGATCGATGAAATAGGGATTTCCGGCAAATGCGGAGAAGCATTGATATGGAGAATCGCCGTAACCAGTGGGGCCGAGCGGGCAGATCTGCCAGACTGACATGCCAGTCGTGTTGAGGAAGTCGATGTAGCGGTAAGCGCCGTCGCCGAGATTACCGATACCCGTATCGGATGGGAGTGAGCTGACGTGCAGCAGCACGCCGGCGGTTCGTTCGTTTAACCAATTATAGAGTGGTGCTTGGCTCATGGTAGAAATTCAGATCGTTCGTCGATTAAGCAGTTTGGATGCAAGAAGTGGTGGAATCCTTAAAATATAAATTAGACATAATATTTATTGTGCGCTATATGTATGTAAGTTTATCTTTCGCAAGTGGTTGCGAATTGCTCAAAAATCATTCAGCCACGCCCCAACGTTTCGTGAACGGATAATAGATAAAAATAGCCTTACCGATGACGGACTTTTCCGGGACGTATCCCCAGTAGCGGCTATCGAGGCTGTTAGCAGAGTTGTCACCGAGTGCGACGAACTTACCTTCAGGAATGGTAGCGGTATCGCCTGGCTCTGTGAGTAACTTCGGCGGATTTAACGGATCCTTGTTGGGATACACGTAGCCGCCGTATTCACCTTCTTTGCGGGCGTTGCGACCGTAGGCTTCAACTTCGTCGCGTGGTTCGCCATTCACGAGCAAAGCGCCCTCTTTGATTTCGAGGGTTTCGCCACCGACGCCACCGATACGTTTGATATAGTATTTATCGACGACATTGCCCGCACCGCCCTCGATCCCGGGAATCTCGCGGGTTCTGAAAACGAAGGGATCACCAGCCTCCGGTCGTTTGAAATGGTAGCTGATACGATCTACGAACAAAGCGTCTCCGAGCGTTATATCAAAGCGCAGAATGGCTTCACCGGCTTCTGCTTTGGTGCGCAGGTCGAGCGCGTAGCCGGTGCCACTTTCGGTGCGGACAAGCTCCGGAGCGATCCCAGGGAAACTGTCCAGAATTGCGGTTTGCATATCAAAATCGGCCGGCACCCGGATCGTATGCGGCACGCCGCCGACCAGTATGGTGTATTCGGATAGCACGGTGGGCAGGACGAACCATTTTTTACCCTTCACCTGGCGAAAATAAATACGCATCGATCCACCCTTTGTTGGCGCCATGGGCAACTGGATGGAGCCGCCATTTTGAGCGATGAGAGACTTATGCTTCGCTCCGAGTGTGAGGAAACGGAATGTCTTGGCCAGTGAGCTGGGTGCTTCGTCCTTATCCTCATACACGACAGAATTCATCCCACTGTAGGTCGGATACATCGAGTTAGTCGGAATGATAAATGGCTGGAAAAAGAACGTGCGGATGCCGATTACGATGATCGCGGCGACCAGCGCGACCTCGAGGTTATCGTTCCAAAAGGTTTTGGGATACATTTTGCCACCGATTTTACGCAGGAGCGCATCGAGTCGATCCATTGACGCATCGATCGGCTCAGGCTTCACAGCCTTGTCGCGAACCAGATTGTTGAGCTCACCGACCTCCTTATCCAGTTCGGCCAAGCGCCCTTCAGAGATCACATCTCTTCGATAATGATAGATCTTGTGCGCGGCCTGTAGGAGTTCTTTGGCTGCCTTTTTCTGTTTTGCAATACTCACAGCGGAGAATTGATACGTAGCCACGCCTCGGAGGCTAGCTAATTCTGGGGTTGAAGCGCCCTATCTTCGAATTATTTCGTGCAATCTCTGGATCATTCTTAGCGCGTCTTGGCTGTCGCCGTGGACGCAGAGAGTATCAGCCTTCAGGTGCAGGCTCCCACCGTCGTTGATAGGTAGGCGCCCCTGCTCTCTCCAGTGTCGAAAACGCTGTAAGGCCTCAGCAGCAGACAACACTGCTTGAGATTCGGAGCGTGGCAGTAAGGATCCGTCCGCTTGATAGGCGCGGTCGGCAAAGGCTTCGCGGTAAACGCGTAGGCCGTTGGCTTCTGCAGACTTAGAAAAACGGCCCCTCGCCAAAGCAAATACTGCGAGTTCAATGGGTTGCAGTTTAAGAAAGTCAATGTAGGCGGCGGCGAAGGCATCGTCGGACTCGACTGCGTGGTAGAGGCTGCCGTGTAGTTTAATGTATTGTGCACTCGTGCCTAGCGATTGAGCCGCCTGCTGAAAGGAACCGATCTGAGTTTTCAGAAGCTGTTGAAATTCGCTGACCGTCGGCAAGACATCGCCGCGACCGCCGTCCGTCGGCAGGCCGGGATGGGCGCCGATGAGAACACCCGCTTTATGGGCGAGCTCAATCGTAGCGCGGGTTTTCTCGAGACTGCCCGCATGGTAGCCGCAGCCGATGTTGGCCGCATCAACGAGCGCGAGTAGTTGCCCTGTCAGTAAGAGGGATTCGTCTTCGCCGAGGTCGCAGTTAAGGATTAATCGATCCATGAAAATGTGAGAGTTGTGCCGGGGGCGCATTGTGCGAGTCGATCGAGATCGTCAACTTTGAGAACGGCAATCTTGGCATAGCCGCCCACGGTCGGGCCGTCGTGCATTGTGATGATGGGTTGGCCATTGCCCGGAACTTGAAAACTGCCGGGGAGCACTGGCTCGCTGGGGATGCTTTCGGGGACTGTGATCGTTGAACCTTCAAGTCGATAGCCCGTGCGATCTGAACGCTTCGAGACTGACCATTCGCTTTGAATAAATTGATCGCGCGCCTGTTGGCTGAATGCTTCGTATTGAGTTCCCGGATACAATTCAAAGTGAGCTGTGCCGCCTTCAGGGGAATGCGTGAGCGGCTGACTGGTGATACGACGAGCAATGCCTTCGGTTGAAATATTTGGCAGGGCTAGTCGGCTTTCGAGGCGGTCACCTTTTTTTAATGCGCGGCCCATGCCATTGCGTGCATCCGTGGAGCAACTGCCGAGCCATTGTTCGCTACGAAAGCCACCGGACACGGCCAGATACGTGTAGAGTCCAGACGATTTTTTATCGAAATCCAACATGTCGCCTGCCTTAACGCGCACCGCAGTGCCGGAGGCTATGCGACTGCAGAAGTCCGCACCCGACAGTGCCAGCCAACTGTCTTGTAATACTCGAATACGCGCTCCCAAAAGTGTAATTTCCAGAACTGGGGCATTCAGTGGGTTGCCGAGTAAGGTATTGGCCAAATTCATTGATCTGCGATCCATCGCCCCACCCGACGGCACCCCGTAGCGGCGCCACCCCGCTCGCCCATGGTCTTGGATCGATAGCCCTGAACCGGTGGATATGATTTCAATCATTTGATAGGAACGGGTTGAAAGCGGACTTGATCACCCGCCACGAGCGCAAAGGCCTGAGTCGGGTCGGCTCTCTGGGCGGCATCGACGTCAAACAAGGTGAGGTCGGTTTGCCCGAGCAAATGCCACCCTCCGGGGCTGGCCACGGAATAGATCCCAGCATGTGAACCACCGATGGCTATCGTGCCGGGCGCAATGTGGTTTCGCGGAGATTGGCGACGTTCCAGATGCAGCCTCGGATCTAAACCATCCAAATACGGAAAACCAGGGCTGAAGCCCATCATTCGCACGGTATACGTCGGCGCACTGTGTATTTTAACGACCTCGGCGACGCTCAAGCCGCAAGCCTCTGCAACTGCATCGATATCCTCGCCATCGTAGTGCACCCGAATCGCGTGGCAACGATTGCTGGTGGACACGATTGGCATCGCATCGCTACGTTTTCGTTGAAGTAGCGCATGGGCGTATTCGGTTGAAAGGTCTTTACCGATCAGCAAGATGCTATCATAGCCGAGTACATATTCTAGGCAACCGGTGGGCAGAGCCTGATCGAGTTCATCGACGATTCCTGATCGCTCCGCATCGCTTAATGCTGATAATAAGACGCCGCGATCCCCATAAGGCTTACACTCCATGGTCAATCCATCCTTGGCGCGGTTAAGATCGGTTCTTTTTGAAATGCGACCGTATTTGTGGCAAGTGTTCCGCGAAAAGCCATCGTGGGCATCACTAGGGCGCGCTTCCCCAAGATAGATCCGGGGTTGAGTACCGCATTGCAGCCCACTTCGGCCTGATCGCCGACCAAGGCACCTAACTTGCGAAGCTTCGTTGTTTCTTTGGAGCCGTCGGGCAAAATAACAGGGACATTGGCTTGGTCGAGGCGAAGGTTCGAGCAGATCACGCCCGCACCGAGGTGTGCGCCGTTGCCCAGCACACTATCGCCGACATAGCTGAAGTGCGGCACCTGCACGCCGTCGAGGAGTAGGCAGTTCTTAAACTCGCATGAGTTGCCCAGCACGCAGCCCTTGCCTGCGATGACATTGCCACGAATATAAACGCCGGGGCGCAGCTCGCAGCCTTCGCCGATATAGGTGGGGCCTTGAATCGAGCCGAAGGCCGGGAGTTTCACGCTGGGATGAATAAACACGTCGCCCCGAATCTCCAAGCCGCAGGGCTTATCGATCTTGGATTCAGGGAAATCGAAGTCCGCCAAAGCCTGTTTAATTAATGGCAACCACTCCCACGGAGCTAAATCCGGGCGAAAGGATGAGGCAAAGGGTAAAGACTCGGGGAAGTCGAAGAGATCAGACGCTTTCAGCATGCCTTAAGGGAAGGCATAATTGCAGAGGTAGCCAACCAAAAATGAATCCAACAAATCCCCATTTCGTTGTGGATTAACGTGAAAAGAGGCGTAAGTTCCGCCTCTTCGCTTTTGAAATTCCCAGACCGTGCACGACGTTAAAGAAAGACCCACAGTTGTAGAGCGCGCCATGCTGATTGGCGTGACGCTCCCCGATGACACCGTAAGTAATACCCGCAGCCTACTCGATGAGTTGCGGGAGCTCGTGGATACGCTGGGCTTCGGCATTCAGCACGAACGCATGGTCTCAATCCGCAAGCCGCAGGCCAAGCTCCTCGTCGGTTCAGGGAAGGCGCAAGAACTCGTCGATGAGGCCAAGGCGCACGACTGTGATGTGATTATATTTGATAATGAGCTGACCCCCGCCCAGCAGCGCAACTGGGAGCAACTGGCAGAGGACAAAATCCTCGTGATCGACCGGCAGGAAGTGATCCTCGATATCTTCGGCGACCGGGCGCAGACCAAGGAAGCCGTCCTCCAAGTGGAGCTGGCTCGCCTAGAGCACAATCTTCCGCGCCTGAAAAGCGCTTGGACGCACCTTAGCCGTCAGCGCGGCGGTGGCTCCATGCAGCGTGATGCGGGTGAAACTCAGCTCGAGCTCGATCAACGCATGGTGCGCACCCAGATCACTCGCGTGAAGCGTGAACTAGCGAGCGTCATCCAGCACCGCGAAACACAGCGTAAAAAGCGGATGACCGTGCCTGTGCCGACCTGTGCCATCGTCGGCTACACCAATGCCGGAAAATCGTCGCTACTGAACAAGCTGACCAATTCCAAGATTTTGGCCGAAGATAAACTCTTTGCCACGCTCGATCCGACCTCGCGCCGCTGTCCCCTGCCCTCCGGTCAACCGCTTGTTATCACCGACACGGTTGGCTTCGTGCGCAACCTTCCGCACCGTTTGGTGGACGCATTCAAGGCCACACTGGAAGAAGCGATCGTATCCAACTTCCTCATACACGTGCTCGACGTGAATAGCCCGGAGGTCGATGCGCATGCCGAGACGACACTCAAGGTGCTCAACGAGCTTGGGGCGAAGGACAAAAAGATCATCACCGTCTTTAATAAAATCGATCTGCTCTGGGACGAAAGCACGCGCCAGGAATTGGCGATACAGTATCCCGAAGCTATCTTTATCAGCGCTCATAGCGGTGAGGGGCTCGAAGTCTTGCAAGACAAGATGGAGGCGATCATCGAGGCCGATTTTGCGCAGCTGAAACTCCTGATCCCGCATGAGCGCTACGACCTCGTCGCCCGCCTTCACCGTGAAGGTGGCGTGCGCAAAGAAGAAGCCCGCGACGAAGGTTTCTATCTAGTCGGCTCCGTGCCCGAGCGCATGATGCCGCTGCTGAAGCAATACGTGGTGGAGTGACGGACGCTCTTGGCTACTCCCAGAACTTCCACCACTTACGGCTGTGTTCTTCACGTTTTTGCTGCCCCGTTTCTGAGCCTTTGCCTGCTTCCTTGCGCTCGACATCGGATTTGTCGGCGGCATCGGAACGCTCTTGCTCAGCCCGTTCTTTAGCCTCTTCCCTTCTTTCCTCTAAACTTTCCTTGGCCTGCTCGCGTTCTTCTTCAGCACGCTCTGCCTGTGCTTCGGCAGCGTCCTGTCGTTTTTCCTTGGCTTTGGCTCTTTCCTTGGCCTCGTCCGTCATTCCCTCGCGCTTTTCGGTTATTTCCTTTTCAGGTTTACCGACTCCACTTGGCTTAGCCATTGTTGCAGAGGCGGTGATGCAAAATGCGAAGAGAACGGACAGGATGTAAGATAAGTTTTTCATGCCTTACACTCTAATATGCCCCCAGAGAAGACAAGTTAGAAGTATCTCGAGCAGAGATACGTCAAGATACGAAAAGCGGCTGAACCAGCCCCCGAAAGTAAGGGTTTAATCCCCAGAGTCGTATCATGGGAAGTCAGGAACTCAGCTCGCCGACTCAGATGCGAAGCGTAGGTCACCAACTGCTTCAGTCGCAGGTTCAGGTGCTTTGTTCAAGTTGATCCAAGGCTTGCCAACCTTAAGCAGTGTCTTGCCTGCGACGCCGTTGATGATGATCGCCGCCATCATGTACCACGCACACAATGCGCAGACGATAAGCACATATGCGGCCACCGTGTTAAGAATTGGTATGCCGAAGTGCCCAGCGTCCAAGAGCAAAAAGCCGATGACCAAGGTGGTAAAAGTCGTGGCCATCGCGCCGTGAATGAACCATGAGGCGACCCAAAAAATGAGCGTGAGTAATGTCCAAGCAACAAGGAAGACGCCAACATCGGAACCCGTGGAGGTATAGATGCCGAAATGGTTTAACATCCAAATAATGCAAAGGCCGATCCAAAACGCACCGTAGCTGGTGAAGGCCGCGAATCCGAAGTTGTTCCCCATCTTTTGCTCCATGAAGCCAGCGATCAATTGTGCTAAGCCACCAAATGCGAAGCCCATCGCAATGACGGGACCGAGCCCGCAAAAGCCAAGGTTGTGAAACTGTAGCAACAGTGTGGTGAGACCGAACCCGGCCAGTCCGACGACTGCAGGGTTACCTAATTGAACGTTGTTATCTGCCATAAGCGCCGAACTAATTAGCGTCCGACTTGCCTGCAGCCACTAAATACCGCCACAGAACCCTAGTAATAAGCGTACATTCAGATAACTAAAACTAATACTAATTAATTTTAGGATTAGCGGAAGTAGGTGACATAGAGGTAGCCGAGCGTCATAATAAAGAAGAAAACCATACCTGCCCAGCTCAGCACTTTCAGCCCGAGTCCAGGGCGGAAGTCGGCGGGCACATTCTCCCCGTTCATCACGCGGTAATTGATGTAAGCCAGCACGGGTGAGGTCATAAACGAAATGATCGCGGCGAAGCTGAGCAGCTGAAGGAGGTTTTTAACAAAGCAAAGCACGACGACGCAGGCGAGAATCGTGGAGACCAGAATCCAAATATTGTGAATTCGGATGAACTTTTCGGCGGGCAGGTCTTTGATCAGGGCGCAGCAGGCGGCGAGCGAGCGCGGGTAGCCGTCGAGGCAAGTCAGTGAGGTGCTGAACATTGTGATAAAAGCGGCCGAAAGAATGAGGAGGTGCGACCAATCGCCGATAGTCGCGGTGTAGAGGTTGACCAGCTGATTGGAAAAGCCTACCCCACCCGCAGCGAAGCTCTCACCGGTACCATACATGACGAGCGCTCCGAGCGCGACGAAGAGCACGGCAAGACCGACAGCGGAAAGGTACCCGATGTAGAAATCAATAGAGCTCTCTTTAACCGTGGCAAAGTGCCCGGTCTGCTTCTCGCGGCTAAACATCCAGAGCGATGACCATGCCGACAAATCGATGGGCGCAGGCATCCAACCGAGCAAGCTGATGAGGAACGCGAAGGACGCCCATTGATACGGGCTCGGTGCGACAAAATCGGCAGCGACTTCCGGTTGGTTCGGAATGGCGAGTCCGACGGCGACGATCGTGCTGATGCCGAGCAGAGCGATGATGACCTTGGCCAAGCTATCGAGTAATTTATAGTGGCCGACAAGCAGGAGCCCGGCGCAAACCATGAGCACACCAACCGTGATGTAAGGCACCGAGAGCCCGGTGATGCCATAACCGGCGAGCAAAGCGCCGCTGAGCATACTGACACCCGCAATGTTGATCGTGCCTGTGAGAATGTTGACTGCGAGAAAGACCCAGACGTAGCCGATGCCGAGTCGCTTGTAACCGGCGAGGAGACTCTCGCCTGTCGCGGCAGTGTAGCGTTGTCCATAGAGGAAAAAGGGAAACTTGAGCAAGTTGGCCAACAGGACGAGCCACAGTAATGACCAGCCAAATTCCGCCCCGGCGCGGGTTGACCAAACGAGGTGCGAACCTCCGACCGCGGCACAGGCCACGAGGATGCCGGGGCCAAGAGCTTTCCAGAGGTTCGAGGATGGTTTGGTTGAAGAATCGCTCATCACTACAGCTCGCGGGCGATGGCTTCGGCGAGTCCGGCAATGCCGGTATTCAGCTGAGTGACGTAGGCGGCGACGTCCTCACCGTTCCATTGTAGATCCGGCGCGATGTAGCGCCCTTGTTTGACCGAGCCATTTGCGGGCTCGATTTGCCACTGAGCAATGACTTCAACCTGTCCCTTTGCATTCGCACTGAAGCGTTCGAACTGGACGGAGACTTTGGCCGCATCGCGTGAGGTGTTAGACCAGGGATAGTAGGCGCGGACGTTAGCACGGTCAGTCCCTTGCAAGTGCATGGCAATGGCACGAGGCAAGGATTCCGAGGGAGCCTCTGCCCAGCGCGCTCCAGCAAAAGAGTCGAGCTCACCATTGGCCGCGCGGAAGCGAATGCGGGTACCCTCCAAGAAGCCGGGCAACTCAACGCGAGTGACGTAGACCTCTGGCTTGCCCTCAAGGTCGACGGCGGCCAGCACATCAGCAGCGAGGGCAAATATCTGCGTGCGGTCTGGCTTGGGCTTGAGATTGACACAGCCGTTGAGCAGGACGGCGAGCGTGAGAGTGAGTAATGCGGTAGCTTTCATTGGTAGAATTATTCTTCTTCGCTGCGACCTGTGAGCAGTGCGTTCGGGTTACGTTCGAGGTATTCGGAGAGCAGACGAACGGAGCGGGCGGCGCGGCTGAGCTCTCGCAGCATACTCTCGAACTCGTAGCGCACATTGGAGTCTGGCTTAAGGATCGAACTGGCATCGGCGGTCAACTTGTCGAGGCTATCCAGCGTCTCAGTGATTTGTGCAGTCCATGTATCGATCGTTTTAGCGAGAGGCCCATCCGACAGGTTAAAGGACTTAGCTGTGTTTTGCACCTCATCAAAGGCACCGCGTATTGTGACGACTGATTGCTTAAACTCTTCGGATGCGACGAATTGAGTGATCTCATCCGCAGCACCGGTGACTGAGTCGCTGATGGCGACGGAGTCAATACCTTTGAGCATCTTGGTCGCGCTGATCAAAGTACTATTGATGTTTTTATTGAGCTCTTCGAGATCGAGCGCCCCAAAGTCTGAAATAATCTGAGCGATGTCTGCAGTGATTTGATCGAGCGAAGAGTTGAGCGTGGGTATCTCGTAGATGCCGTTCACTTGATCTAAGTGAGTTTGGGTGGCCTCCAGCTTTTCGGGCTCGAAGCTAAACTCGACGAAGAGTTGGCCGGTGATAAAGCTCTCGAGATTGAGTTGAGCCACCAGGCCGCGATCGAGCGAGTCTTGTATCGAGTGAGGATCGAATGCGGTGCTAGAGACTCCAAGATCGTTTTCCAAGCGAGAGCGGTTGATTTCGATGATCACGGGAATCGCAGTCGAGTCTTCGCGCTGACCTTCGCTGCGAATCATAATGCGTTTAACCTGACCCACGGGCACACCTCGAAACTTGACGGCAGATCCAACTTTAAGGCCGTTGACCGATTGGTCAAAAAACAGGATAAAATGGGTCGATCGATTGAGAAAGTTGGCCGTGCCGAAATACATGACCATCGCCACGATGAGGCCGAGCATCACTGTGACAAAAGCGCCAATGATTTTTGGGTTTGGAGAATTACGTTTCACGGATCGTTTCTATGGTTTTGTTCGGAAATGAGGCAGAGTTCAATCGTTATCACTGTCGCCACGTGTAAGGAAGCGGCGCACCTTTGCATCAGTAGCGGAATCGTTAACTAAATCATGCGGATTGGCGTCGCAGAGCGCCGTCTTGCTCTCGACATCGAGAAAGAGCGCGGAGTCCGCGATGGCAAAGATGCTGGCCAACTCGTGTGTCACGACCACGACGGTCGCTCCGAGTGCATCGCGCAATTCAAGGATCAGGTCGTCGAGTCGGCGTGAGCTGAGGGGGTCTAGGCCAGCGGAGGGCTCATCGAAAAACAGAATGTGCGGGTCGAGCGCAATAGCGCGTGCCAGGCCGGCGCGTTTTTGCATGCCGCCGCTTAGCTCGGAAGGAAAGCGATGTCCGAAACCGGCGAGCCCAACGAGTGAGAGCTTGAAGTCAACCACGTCGCGAATTTCGGCAGTGCTTAGATTAGTGTATTGCTCCAGTGGGAGCGCGACATTTTCCTCAAGCGTCATTGAGCTCCAAAGCGCCCCGCCTTGGAAGGATACGCCGAAGCCTCGGCGAATTTGCTCGCTTGCCTTTGCTCCGGACTCGAAGCGTTGATCACCGTAGAAAATCTCGCCAGCCTTGGGCGCTTCGAGGCCGATCAGGTGCTTGAGCAGGGTGCTCTTGCCGCAACCGCTTCCGCCCATGATGACTTTGATTTCACTCGATCGCACTGAGAAGTTAAGCGAACGCATCACCGTGTACTCACCATAGGCCATGGTGAGGTTTTTGACTGAGATGGCATCGGCTTTCTTCGTCATAGCTAGATTCCCAAAATATGAAACATAACGGCGAAGATCGCATCGGCCACCACGATCCAAGTAATTGATGTGACGACTGCAGAGGTGGCAGCCTGCCCCACCGAACTGGCGTCTCGACCGCAATTGAGGCCACGATAACATCCGGCCAGTGCTATAATCAGCCCGAAAACAATGCTCTTAAAAATACCGACAAACAGATCGTTCAGCTCCACCGCTGCCTGTATCTGATTGCAGTATTGCGAGATGCTTACATCCGAGATCAATACGGCGACCACCATACCACCGACGATGGCGACGAAATCGGCGCAGGCACAGAGCAGCGGCATCATCAATATGAGCGCGAGGACGCGTGGCACGACGAGAAACTGCGTGGGTGAGATGCCGAAGGTCGTCAACGCATCGACTTCTTCGTTGACCTGCATACTGCCGATTTGCGCGGCAAAAGCAGCCCCCGTTCGTCCCGCCATAATGACGCCCGCCATGACAGCGCCCAGCTCGCGAGTCGTGGCCAATCCGACTAGGTCAGCCACATAGATATCGGCGGCGAACTTTTGTAGCTGAATCACGCCGATGAAGGCAATGATGAGCCCCGTCAGAAAACTGAGCAGGGAAACAATGGGGACAGCTTTTGCCCCGGAATCTTGCAAAAGGAGCAAAAAGTCCTTCCCGCGCAGCTTCCCGCGACCGATGGCAAAGGCGAAAAGATCGAGGCAGAGTTGACCCAGGAACTCAAAGTAGCCGTCGATTCCCCGGTAGGCCGCCAGCGTGCGTTCGCCCATGTGACTGAGGAAGTCTTCTGGAGCGTCGTCGTCGACTTGCTTGTTCTCGGGGACGGCACGCGAGAGTTCGATCAAATTAGTCACGCCTTCCGGCATGCCGTCGAGTCGGGTGCGCAGTCCGCGCTCCTCCGCCCAATCGCAGAGTTGACGCACAGCGACAAGCAGAGAGCTATCCCATCCCGCCAGATGGTCGGCCTCCAGGTGGAGGGTTTCTAGTTCCGGCTCTGCCTCAATATCGGCGCGCAGAAGATCAACACTTGGCTTCGGTTGCCCATTGATCCATGCTCCGGAAAAATGGACGACAAAGGTGCCCCCTTTGCGGCGTGTGCCCCAGTCAGCTTTGTGCGTGGTATCTGTCATTATCAGAAAGCTCTCCATACCTACGCTTGCCAAAGAGGACAAACGAGCCATGCATACACCTCGAAGCTTGTAGCGTATCCGTTTTCTAATAAAGCCTAATTTATCATGCAATACATCCTATTCGACTTGGACGGCACTTTGATCGACCACTTCACGACAATCGCCAAGAGTGTGGCCTATGCGCAGCGCAAGCTTGGCCTACCGGAGAGTGACTACGCCACCGTGCGAGCCACTGTCGGCGGTTCGGTTCCGATTACACTGGGTAAACTCTGCGGCGAGGCGAACGTGCCCGCAGCCGAGCCACTCTTTCGAGAGCACTTCAACGACATTATTTTTGACGACGTGTTTGCCCTGCCCGGAGCGGATTGGCTTCTAAAGACCTTGAAGGCTCGTGGCGACAAGCTGGGTGTATTTACAAATAAATATGCGGGCGACACCCGGTCAGTGCTCGCACACCTCGGACTCGATGAGTGGCTCGATGTTATCATTGGCACCGGAGAGCCCGAGTGCCCTTACCGCAAGCCGGATCCTCTTTTTACCGCCTATGCGTTGGAGCAGATGGACTGCGCATCTGAAGATGCTATTATGGTCGGCGACTCTCCCTACGATCTGGCCGCCGCCGAAGCTGGCTGTATCGATTGCTATCTCGTGGCGACCGGCAGCCACAATGCGGAAGAGCTTGCCGAGCACCTCGTCGAAGATCGCATCTATAAAGACCTCTACGAACTGGGCGAACAGCTATTTGGCCTGGAACCGGTGGCGGCTGGTGCCACATGAGGGATCAATGGGCAGTAGTGGCGGCTTCAGCCGCCATATCGAAGCCGGTGGAGGTCGCCTCTCGCAGAAACGGTGGCTGAAGCCACCGCTACGCCATAAGACTACTTTCTGATATGATACATCCGACAACACTCCCCTGCCCTACGGCCATCCTTTGGGACATGGACGGCACATTGATCGACCAAACGGTCGCGATCATTCGATGCTACGCCGAGGTGATCACGCGCTTGGGCTACCCCAAACCAGACGACGATGTGATCCGCCGCAGTTTGGGCGGACCGATGGCATCGACCATGGGGCTTTTTATTCAGGAGGAGCAGATGGACGCAGCCTGCAAGGCCTTCCGTGCACACTTTCCTGAGATCATGTTCGACGGCTTGGTCGTTCTGCCCGGCGGCATGGAGTTAATCGAACGCGCTTACAAAGCGCGCATCCCGCAAGTGCTCTTTACTAACAAGCACGGCGACACCGCTCGCCAAGTCAGCCGTTACGCGGGCTTTTCCAAATACGTGCCCACCTGCATCGGCAGTTCAGACACAGAATGGCATAAACCCGATGCACAGCTCACCGAGCATGTGCTCCAAACCATCGATGCTGAAAAGGCAGGAGCCGTCATCATCGGCGACTCGCCGACGGATATAGCCGTCGCCCAAAACGCCGGACTCACCTGCTACTGCGTGGCCACAGGCGCACATAGCGTCGAAGAATTACTTAAAGCCGGAGCGGAGGCCGCTTATGAGAGCCTGCCGGAGCTTGCGAATTCAATTGTTTGGAATTCTTAATTCTTCATTCCTAATTCTAAATTTCACCTCCCATGATACACACCTTCACCACTGTCCGCGTGCGCTATGCCGAAACTGATCGCATGGATGTCGTTTACCACAGCAACTACCTTGTATGGTTCGAGACGGCACGGATTCAAATGCTCGATCAGATAGGCATCCCCTATCGTGAGATCGAAGCGCGCGGCCTTTTCCTTCCAGTGTTGACCGTGAATGCCGAATACAAAAGCCCTGCCCGCTTCGATGATCGGCTGGAAATTCACCTCTTCATGAAAAAGAAGCCTCGCGCACGTATGCATTTCGACTACGAAGTTCGACGTGACGGCGAGTTGCTCGCGACTGGACAATCCAGCCACGGCTTCATGGATCGCAATGGCAAAGGCCAGCGCCCGCCGGAGGACTTACTGCAAAAGATCGAAAGCGCTTGGGCGGCCGATGTAGACGTTTAGCCCCTACGACTTACCGAAGCTTCGTGCGTTACCTTTATACGTGCGGATCATGTGGCGAACGACTTCGGGAATCGTGCGCCCCTCGGTGGTGATGCAAGCGCCGGAATCCATGTAGATCGGCTCGCGTTCTTCGAGAAGCGAACGAACTTTGGCCGCCGGATCTTCGACATTGAGCAGCGGGCGGTTATTGTTGCGACTCGTGCGCTCAATGATGCTCTCCGCCGACGCGAACAGGCAGATCACGATGCCCTTCTCTTTGAGCAGTTCCTTCATGCCGGGCTGAACGACCAGACCGCCGCCACAGGAGACGACACAGCCCGTTTCCGGGTGGCCGCTCTCGATGAATTGACGCTCCAGTTTCCGAAAATGCGCCTCACCTTCCGACTCAAAGATCGCCGGAATGCGTTTGCCTTGCTCCTTCTCGATCTGATGGTCCGAATCGATAAAGCGAAAGCCCAATTCACGCGCAACCCGTCGACCGATGGCCGATTTGCCAACGCCCATAAAGCCGACGAGGTAGAGGTTGGGTTTAAACTGTGCTGATTTGCTCAAGGGCAGGATATTGCGGAACGAACCAAGTATGGCGCGAACAAAAAATTCACCAGTTCACGAAACGCACAGTGGCTAATCAAGGCACACTGCCCATGTTCTGATAAATGCTTACACTGACGGGGATGCCTGTGCTACATGAAATTACCGCTGCCAATCTGGAGACCAACAGGTAGTTCTTCCGCCAATCTTTTCGCGGATAAGTTTGCAACCAGTCTTCGGGCAAATGCCTCCATCCTTCCATCGGTGATTGAATAGCCATGAATCTGGAAGATCGCCCCAATCAGTCCCGATAATTCTGAGAGCTTCCTGAGATATGAATTGCAACGCTTTATAAAGGTTTTCCCTCTCCCCATCAGTCAAAGAGCCTGCGTGCCGGTGAGGGCGAACTTGAATTGACCAGCAGATCTCGTCAGCCATCCAGTTGCCTACGCCTGGGAAGGTCTCTTGCATGAGGAGGACGGCCTTGATCGGCGATTTCGCCCGACGCTCTAAGAACTGGTTCATGCGCTCGAAGGTAAAATCATCAGAAAGGATCGCGGGCGAACGCATCGCCCACCATGCGGGTTCGCCAATTGTATTTGAATACAGTATACGGCCGAACATGCGCGGATCAGAGAAAACGAGTGAGCGGGCGTCGCCCATCTGTAATACGAGGTGATCGTGTTTTTCAGGGAGCTCGCCAGATTGAAGGATGCGAGTTTTTCCGGTCATGCCGAGGTGGACGCCTAGCCAATGACTCTGCCCGAAACGAAAACACATTTGTTTTCCGTGAGCTTCGGAATCTTCGAGCTTTTGGCCGACGATGTCCTTCCGAAGCGCGCGTGTATCAATACCGCGAAAGACACGTTTCTCAGCGTTCAGGTGGACGCCAGTCACCGTCTGCCCGTGGGCTGGTTCCCATTGTTTGCGGTAGTATTCGACTTCAGCGAGTTCGGGCATAGTTTTATACAATCCGTATTGCACGTATCTGCGGATATACTTCAAATCACAATGTAAGATTTATGTCGTCTACCAAGATCATCGATTGCCATACACACGCCTATCCTGCGGAAGTCGTGGAGTCGCCACGTGCGTGGGCGGAGGCGCAAGGTGAGCTGCACTGGGCAGAACTCGTCGCGCCGACTGGCCGGAAGAGCATACAGGGCTGGAGCGATCCGGAGACCATGCTTGCCTCGATGGATGCTGCCGGTGTCGAGCAAGCGGTGCTGCTCGGCTGGTATTGGACCCGGGAATCGGTCTGCCGTTGGCACAATGTCGCGATGGCGGAATGGATACAGGCCGCCCCCGACCGGTTGATTGGCTTCGCTGCGATCTATCCGAATGAAAACGTGGTGGATCAATTGGAAGCCGCCAAGGATTTGGGCTTTCGCGGCGTGGGTGAATTGCATATGGGGGTTCAGGGGTTTAAGGCATCGTGCCCCCATTGGCAGGCGATGGCACAGTGGTGCGTGTCTAATAACTGGCCAATTAATTTTCACGTCACCGAGACGGCCGGACATGAACATCCCGGCGCCGTCGCCACGCCGCTGCAAGAGTTTGTCCGTATGGCCGAAGCCGAACCGGAGCTCAAAATGATTCTCGCGCACTGGGGCGGTGGCCTCGCTTACTTTGAGCAAAACCCGAAGCTGCGTAAGATTTTGCGCAACGTCTATTACGACACCGCGGCCAGTCCCCTGCTCTATGACATGAGCATCTTCAAGCAAATGGTGCAGCTCGTGGGCGCTCAGAAGCTACTCTTCGGGTCGGACTACCCGCTACGAATCTATCCGCGCAAGCAGAAGGCGCCGGATATGGAGCTTTTTATCGAAACCATCCGTGAGGAGTCCGGATTAGATGAAGCGGAATTGGAAGCGCTGCTCGGAGGTAATTTCCGGCGGCTGGTGGGCTTCTACTCAAAAACGGGAAAGCTTCGTGATGCGAATCTTGATTAAAGAAAAATGCGTTACATATTAGACATCATGAAACCACGCAAGCTACGTCACCGACTCGAGAAAATCTCCAAACTTTTAGTCATCATTCAAAAGCACACGCCGGATGTTGATTGCGTGTTGGATGAGGAACGAGGCGACAATGGGCGCGTTGTTGTCGATTTTACGGGCAGTGGGATGAGCCGGAGCAAAATGAACGCGCTTGGCAAAGACCTCGAAAGCAAAGGCTATAAGTTCACCGAGAAGAGCAGTCCGTGGCTTGGCCAGATTACCTACACAGGCCGAGACGGGGATAAGCACCCCATGGTGGCCTTCACCCTTCCCATCATTAAAGATCGCCTCGCAATCAACGAAGAGGCTCCGGAAAAAGCGTTCAGTTTTGCTGACTAGTTTATCTTGGCGTAAAGGTAAAAGCTATTCAGGTCGCAGTGCATTTGCGATTCTCATATTAGCATTCTGAATAACGGGCAAATATCCACTTAAAGATTTGTATTGCTAATAAGTGTGACCTTAACGTCAAAAGTACCAACACACACCCTACTGCTTCATGAAACACTCTACTATCGCGAATCGCTGGAATGCGGATTTGATCGACGAAAATTACGACATCTGGCGCACGAGTCCTGAAACACTCAGCTCGGAATGGCGTGCCTTCTTCGAAGGTTTCGAAATTGGATCCGAGGAGGTGGCCGGCCAAGCCGACATCGCCAATGTTACGCCCTCGCGCGCAGATAGCGACGCCACTAAGCAGGCACGAGCCATCGGTTTGATTTACGCTTATCGCTCGATCGGGCACACGATTGCGGCGTTTAATCCGCTGACAAAGGAAACGCCGACAAATCCACGCCTCACCCTCGACCGTCTCGGCTTCGATGAGTCCGACCTTGATCGTATCTTTCACACCGGCAACTATCTGGGCGGCACAGAAATGACGCTGCGCGAGCTGATCGAACGCCTCGAAAAAACCTACTGCCACACGATCGGTGCCGAGTATATTCACATACAGGAAACCCCGAAGCGCCGCTGGATTCAGGCGCGCATCGAGCCGGAGTGCTTCGTCCCCCGCTTCACGAAAGAGGAGAAACAACGCATTCTCCGCACGATCATGCAGGCCGAGGACTTTGAGAACTTCCTGCAGACCCGCTATGTCGGCCAGAAACGTTTCTCCCTTGAAGGTGGCGAGACGCTGATCGCTTGCTTGGAGAGCGTGCTCGAACGTTGTAGTAAAAACGGTGTGGACGAGATCGTCATGGGCATGGCGCACCGTGGTCGCCTCAATGTGTTGGCGAATTTCCTCGGCAAGTCCTTTGACTACATCTTCCGCGAATTCTCCGAAAACTACGTCCCCGATACCATCCATGGTGATGGCGATGTAAAGTATCACCTCGGTTTCGAAACAAAGCGGAAGACCTCTGACGGGCACGAAGTCGATATCCGACTCGCCGCCAATCCGAGCCACCTAGAAGCGGTCAACCCCGTGGTCGAAGGCAAGGCACGCGCACGACAGCGCATCCGCGCAGATCTCGACCGTAAGCAAGTCCTGCCCGTGCTGATTCACGGGGATGCCGCTATTGCGGGTCAAGGAATCGTTGCCGAAGTATTCAACTTCTCCCAACTTAAGGGCTACCGAACCGGCGGCACGATTCACTTCGTGATCAATAACCAGATCGGCTTCACCACGGATCCCTCCGATGCACGTTCGAGTCGCTACTGTACCGATGTGGCTAAGATCGTCGAAGCCCCCATTTTTCACGTCAATGGCAACGACCCTCTCGCTGTCGTCGCCGCCGTCGAGGCCGCTTTCGACTACCGTCAGACATTCGGCTGCGATGTCGTGATCGACATGTATTGCTGGCGCAAGCATGGACATAATGAGTCCGACGAGCCCGCCTTCACTCAACCCGTACTTTACAAGACGATCTCGGAGATGCCGCTCATCGGTCGCGCACTCGGCCAGCGCCTCGTAGCCAATGGCGAGTTCACCGAGGACGAGGTGAAGACAATCGAGAATGACTACCACAAACGATTGGAGACTGCTTTTGAAACTGCCAAAGCCAACGATAAGTCCGATCCGTTCGAAGGCTCCAACGCCAAGAAGCAGCCACCTTACAATTTCAAAGGTTTCGACACCCGCGTGCCCAAGGATCAGCTGGAGCTCATCGCCAAGCAACTCACGCATATCCCGGAAGGATTTGAAGCTAATCGAAAGATCATTCGCCAACTTAAGACGAAGCTTAAAGCTTTCGAAGAGAATTCCGGTATCGATTGGGGCATGGGCGAAGCACTCGCTTTCGGCAGTCTTCTCGTGGACGGCACACCCGTCCGCTTGAGTGGGCAAGACTGTGAGCGCGGCACGTTCAGCCACCGCCACTCTGTACTTTACGATGTGCAGACGCGCGAAAAATACGTCCCCCTGCTCGACCTCAAAGACGGCCAAGCGCAGTTCTGCGTGCACAACTCCTTACTATCCGAAGCAGCTGTGCTCGGCTTCGACTACGGCTACTCGCTCGACTACCCTCAGATGCTCTGCATCTGGGAGGCACAGTTCGGTGACTTCGTGAACGGCGCCCAGGTCATTATCGATCAATTTATCACTAGCAGCGAATCCAAGTGGGGGCGACTCAGTGGACTCGTGATGCTCCTGCCGCACGGCTATGAGGGCCAAGGCCCGGAGCACTCTTCCGCTCGCCTCGAACGCTTTCTCCAATCCTGCGCAGAAAATAACATTCAGGTCTGCAACGTTACGACTCCCGCGCAGTATTTCCACTTACTTAGACGCCAGATGAAGCGGGAGTTTAAGAAGCCGCTCATCATTATGTCGCCCAAGAGCCTGCTCCGCCATAAGGACTGCGTCTCGAAAGTGGAAAACTTTACTGATAACGAATTCTGGTCGATCCTCGATGATGAAGTCGTCAACCGTAAGACCGCCAAGCGCATCGTTTTTTGCTCCGGCAAGCTCTACTACGATCTCTCCGCCCACCGCGAAGAGAATAAGATCAAGGACACCGCAGTCATTCGCATCGAGCAGTTCTATCCGCTCAACACGGATCTGCTCACACGCATCGTAGCCAACTACCCGAAGGCTCAGAGTATCGTCTGGTGCCAAGAGGAGCCCAAGAATATGGGTGGATGGAGCTTTATCGCACCACGACTGATGGAAAGCCTCGGCAAGCTGCCCGCTTACGCCGGTCGCAAGGAATCGGCCAGCCCCGCAGTGGGTTCACTCGCCGTCCATAAATACGAGCAAAAGAAACTTATTGAAAACGCCTTCTCTCTTTAGCGCAGCTATTTCTTTTTTCTTAAATCCTATTTCTAAATTTCAACTATTATGGCAACTGAAGTAAAAATCCCCGCAATGGGCGAATCCATTAGCTCTGGCATTTTGGCCGCATGGCACGTTAAAGACGGCGACTTTGTCGAAAAAGACCAAGTTCTCTACGAGCTGGAAACCGACAAAATCACTTCCGAAGCGAGCGCGGAAGTCAGCGGCGTTATCTCGATCAAAGTGCAAGCCGACGAAGAAGTCGACATCGGCCAAGTGGTCGCTGAAATCGACGAAACTGCATCCGGTTCCGGTGCAGCAAAGAGTGAAGCACCCGCTGAAGCGGCACCCGCTCCTGCAACTGAGCAAGCACCTGCACCTGCGCCTGCTAGCGCCCCGGAACAAGTAACCGCTTCGACCGGCAATGAGAAAGCTCTCTCTCCGGCGGCGCGTAAGGCTGCCGAAGAAACCGGCGTCGACACGAACACCATCGCAGGAACTGGCAAAGACGGTCGCGTCACCAAGGGCGATATCCTTGAGGCGGCGAAGGCACCTGCGCCCTCACCTGAACCAGCTGATCCCAAGCCAGTGACACCATCTACGGCAGCTCCAAAATCAGGCGAGCGTTCTGAGACTCGGAAGAAGATGAGCCCACTACGCCGCAAGATCGCCGAGCGCCTTGTCGCGGCGACTCAAGAGGCTGCCATGCTGACGACTTTCAACGAAGTCGATATGAGCGCAGTCATGAAACTCCGCAAACAGCATCAAGAGAAATTCGTCGAGCGTCACGGCCTCAAGCTCGGCTTCATGTCTTTCTTTACCAAAGCCGTGACCCACGCACTTCAAGCCGTTCCACAAGTCAACGCACGTATCGAAGGCAATGAGGTTGTGACACAACATTACTACGACATCGGCGTGGCTGTGGGCACCGACAAGGGGCTGATGGTGCCCGTCCTTCGCGACTGCGAAAAGAAGGGCTTTGCCGAAATCGAGGGCGATATCATGGCCTACGCTAAGGCCGCTCGTGACGGTAAAATCCAAATGAGCGATCTCGAAGGCGGCGTCTTTACCATTTCCAACGGCGGTATCTACGGCTCCATGCTCAGCACACCGATCGTGAATCATCCTCAGCCTGCGATTCTCGGGTTGCACAATATCACAGAGCGTGCCGTCGTTATTAACGGCGAGATTGTAGCCCGCCCCATGATGTATCTGGCACTTAGCTACGACCATCGATTGATTGATGGCAAAGAGGCGGTCACCTTCCTCGTTAAAGTTAAAGAAGCCATCGAAGATCCGGCACGTTTGTTGTTCGGCATCTAAGCCTTCGCCATTCGCCATTCGCCATTACCCATTAGGAATTCATTCTATGTCAGAAAACACATTCGATCTTATCATCATCGGCTCTGGCCCCGGCGGTTATGTCGCGGCCATTCGCGGGGCACAACTCGGACTCAAGACGGCTATCATTGAAAAAGAGGCAAACCTCGGCGGCACCTGCCTCAACGTAGGCTGTATCCCGAGTAAGGCACTTCTCCATTCGACTGAAATGTATCACTTCGCCGGTCATGGTGCCGAGGCACACGGCATCGACCTCACCAACCTATCGATCAGCATCGAGAAGCTCATGGCGAAGAAGACGAAGACCGTCGATCAACTCCGTGGCGGCGTGAAGCACTTGATGAAGGCCAATAAGATTAAGGTGTTCAGCGGCCTCGGTATGCTTGCTGGCGACAGCAAGGTGCGCATCAAAGAGAAGAACGACGAAACGGTGCTCACAGGTAAGCATATCATTATCGCAACAGGTTCTTCGAGTATTGATCTCCCCTTTCTGCCCTTCGACGGTGAAACCGTCGTCAGCAGCGACCAAGCCATCGCCTTCGATAAGGTGCCCAAAAAGCTCGCCGTGGTCGGCGCGGGTGCCATCGGTCTGGAACTCGGCTCAGTCTGGGCGCGCCTCGGCTCGCAAGTCGAAGTCATTGAGTTTCTCCCCGCCATTGCGCCAACATTCGACAAGGATATCTCTAAGATGGCTGAACGCCTATTCAAGAAGCAAGGCCTCAACTTTCACTTGAAAACAAAAGTCACCGGTTTAAAGAAAGCCAAAGGCCATGCGATCCTTACCGCCGAAAAAGACGGCAAAGAGATCGAATTTGAGGCGGATAAAGTCCTCGTTGCTGTCGGCCGTAAACCTTACACAGATCGCTTGGGTCTAGACACTGTCGGTATTCAAACCGACGAAAAAGGCCGCATTTCTGTGGATGCGCATTTCAAAACCTCTGCCGATGGCATTTATGCGATCGGCGACGTTATCCCTGGCCCCATGCTCGCACATAAAGCCGAAGAAGAAGGCGTCGCCTGCGTGGAACGCATCGCCGGTCAAGCTGGCCACGTGAACTATGATGTTATCCCGAACGTCATCTACACGGAGCCGGAAATCGCAAGCGTTGGCATAACAGAAGCAGCCGCCAAGGAAGCCGGAATCGAGTTCAAGTCCGGTAAATTTAATTTTGCTGGCAATGGGCGTGCCATCGCAACCGACGCCACCGATGGTTTCGTCAAAGTCACCGCCTGCGCAAAGACAGATCGTATCCTCGGTGTGCAAGTGATCGGTAAAGGTGCTTCGGAACTAATTTCTGCGGCCGTGACACATATGGAATACGGTGGCAGCGCCGAAGACTTAGGTCGTACGATTCACGCACACCCCACTTTAAGTGAAGCCATGAAAGAAGCTGGGCTTGCCGTTGGCGGCAACGCGATCCACAGCGCGTAAGGTGATATACCATAGATTATGAATGAGCATCTGGGATAAACTAAAAGCACTCTTTGAAGAAGAGGCGACCGAGTTTGTATTTAAGCAGGAATGGATCGAATATCTTCAAACCAACTTACCTCTCTACGGACGCCTACCTGCTGACTTGCAAGATCGTCTCCATCAGAGGATCGGCGAGTTCGTACGCTCGACCTTCTTCGAGGGCTGCAATGGACTCGAACTGACCGACGAAATTATCTTAACCATAGCTGCCCAAGCCAGCCTGCTGGTGATTAACCAAGAGGGCGCACCCTACCCCTTGCTCAAAACCGTGCTGGTCTACCCCAGCGCGTTCACCGCCACGAATGAGTCAATGGGGCCGAGCGGCACCATCGTGCAGCGTGAAGTCAAATGCGTCGGCGAGTCGTGGGAGAATGGTACGGTCATCCTTGCATGGGATTCCGTGAAAAACGGTGCGCGCAATATATTTGATGGACACAACGTCACCTTCCACGAGTTCGCGCATCAGATCGATTCGCTTGATGGAGATACCGATGGTGTGCCTGTTTTTCATAGTGAAGCCGCATACCAGACATGGGCATCCGTCCTCGGCGAACATGCCGAGGCATTCGTCGACCGCGTTCAGCGCGGCAAGAAAACGATCCTTGATCCCTACGGTGCGACCAATCCAGCCGAATACTTTGCCGTCGCCACCGAAACTTTCTTCGAGAAGCCAAAGCAAATGAAGAAGAAACTACCCGGCCTCTACGCTGAGTTACAAAACTACTACAAACTCGACCCAATCACCTGGTTCAGTTCGTAAGGAAAGTGGTCGCCAGCTCTGGATCTGAGCAAAAGCAGACTCCACAATGGTTAAAAAAACGATGTGTGGCGCTGTTCAGCTCAAGGCGTTGCCCCGCATGATCCGCGGCAAAGGCACCAGCCTCTTGGAAGATGCAAGCGGTCGCCGCAAAATCCCAAAATGATCCACCGCCCAATTCAGGCTTCGGCGGCTTGATGTAAACCGACGGGGGATTCTCCAAAACGTAGCAAGCATTACAGACCGCGCCGCCCCGTACTTCTATGGATGCCTGCGTATAACCCATACGTTGAGCATGAGCTTGCATCTGCTCAGTCATCGCCTCACGTCGTGGATCAGTATCGAACGTGCAGTCAACGTAGAAATGCAAAGCCGTCAGCTCTTGCTCAGGCGAGCCTGATACCATCCAAGGCTTACCATTAATCGTCAGCCCCTGCCCCGCGACTGCACGGTAGAGTCGCTCTTTCACAGGATCATAAACAACTCCGATCATCGGCTCACCGTCGCGTCTTACAAGCGCGATCGCGACAGCATACCCGGGCTTCCCTTGCGTAAAAGGTAAGGTGCCATCCAAAGGATCGATGCACCAGAAATAGTCCTTTTCATAGCGACTCCCATCATCCGCCAGTTCCTCCGTCAGCAGAGCCAGATCATACTCTTCAAAAGTGGGATCCAAAACTTCAAGCACAGCCGCTTGGCTGCGCTCATCGACTTCAGTGACCACTTGAGACGCCAAGCTGTCACCGCCAGCTTTATGCTGCACGGTCACCTGGCCTGCTGTGTAGCTTGAAATCACAGCGCCCGCAGCCAGAGCGGCTTCGCAAGCCTTGTCAGCGAGGAGACTTAAAGATGTAGAATCTAAATGCATAAACGCCCTTTCTTCACTTGAGCGACTACCATACGAGCCATGCGCTCGCTGTAACTATTGATTTTCCAATGTCCGGGACTCCACCCTTTCAAGAAACGATGGAAATCCGTCCAAGCCACAGGATACAATGCGCGCCATTCCGCTTCAAGTGCGTCCAGGTTCACACCATTTAAGGTCGGGTTCGTTATCCCTAACGAACCATCAGCGTTTGCACTTCGCGGTGCGATAGGGATATCGCGCCCTACCGATTCCTTCCTTGCAACAAGCGCCTCTCTCAAAGCAATGAAGTAAACATCCAGAAGCGACTCAGCCGCGGCCTCACAAGCGTCTTCGTCCAGACAGCTACCGATAAAATAAGCGACATCCTGCATCCCACATCCGCCACCGACATATTGAAAATCGACTGCTGACACTTCAGCAACACCCTCAGCAAAACAGAAATTAGCCAACTTGGCATCGCCATGTATCAGCGTTTGAAAGCGTGCATTCTTTAAATTAGAATTTAGCCAGTCCGCTACGCTGTGCAACTCAGGATCTTCTTGTGCCAAGACCTGCAGCTCATCCGGCCGTGTGTCTAAATGCCAATAGCTGCCACGTTCCCACAAGCCTTTTGGGTTCTCGCCAAGAAAGCGGGCATGAAAATGTGCCAGCCATTGCAAGCACGCATGTATCTCTGCCTGATTAACTTCATTTTTCCGTAGCGGGAACCCCGCCGCATCGAGATCCTCTAAGACCATCACGACCTCGTCGCCATCCGTCTCTACGGCCAAGCAATGTGGCACCCGACAGGCATCGTCACAACGATTCGCATAGTCGCGATACCAACAAGTCTCCACCGCGTAGGAGTGCAGCTTACGTGCGTGCGAGGTGTCGGTATTCCATCCACGCGGGTGCGATCCACTGGTCGGCGGCGAAACATGCTTTACAATTACCGATGTTTGAGCGGCGCCAATCAGTTCATGGCGCACGATCGAGCCATAGCCGCTCCATAGTCGCTGCAAAACGCTCGGCTCGCATACCTGCGATGCGCCAGTTGCTGCCTTGATCACTGATTCAATGGGTTGCTTCATTCGCTCGGCAGACTGGTGTATCTCAGGTCTTTGTCAAAACTCTCCACTAGTATCCTAGAGTCCGCTCTAGAAGTGGGGTTCAGTCGATGGCACGAAATGACAGGCAAGCGCACGGTTAGACCTTCACCCATTTCTCCAAGCGGCATTCGAATCCACCGACGTCGACGACATGACGGCCCTTGAGCTTCAGAGATGGGCTCGGGTTCTCTGTTTTTAATGGGTTGAGGATCACCAAGCGTCCGCCGACACGCAGGCTGGCAACGGCGACTTTGAAAAAGTCCTTATACATAGATTTCATATCCAAGACACGGACACGGCGCCCCAGTGGAGGATTGGTGATGATAAGGCTAACGCTACCCGGCTCAAAGCCTTCGATGGTTCTATAGTCGCGAAAGTCACGCGCGCAGGTCGTCATAGACACAGCCGAACAACCCGCATTCTCCAAGTTTACGCGTGCCTTATCGACCGCCTTGGGATCGATATCCGAGCCGATCAGCGCCGAGACCTTGCTGAGACGCGAGCACTCGATCAGCTCGACGCCCGAGCCGCAAAACGGATCCCAAACCACTTCATCCTCAGCTTGTCCGGCGAGTAGAGCCATGGCGGCAGCCAAGGGTGGATGAGTGGACGCGGGGACGTCGTCGAGACGGTAAGCGAAGCGTGGATCGGGATAGACACGCGGGCGCAGCTCCACGGAATCGCCGACCTTCTCCGAATACACATCGATCGCCCAAGGCGAGAGCCGTGGGTCATTGAGTAAGCCCGGACAGAGGGCAAAGGCCGCATTGGCCACCGCTTGTGCTTTACTGCGGGAGACTTTCTTGCGAGCGAACTCGAGCCGATAGCGCGGCTGTCCCTCTGTCAGCTCACTGCAAAGCCGTTGAGTGAGGGGCGAGGCTATGATCTGAGCATAGGCTGCAACATTCACCTCGTCGCTCGTCGGCACAACCCCGAGCACAAAGTTAATCGAGCCAAAGGTACGTAGCTGATAAAGGTCGCTTAGTTTAAATGCGCCGTTCGCCGAGATGGCCACGCAGCCTGAGCTGACTTTCAGGATATTGAAGCGGTTCTTGAGGGTCGGATGTGCGAGTAATTCATCGCGGACAAAGGTCTGCAGTCCGCGGCGAGTGCGTAGGTGAATACGTAAGCGCCGAGTCTTGGTTAATTTCGCATTTAGCCGCACGGTGCTCGACTCCTGGCTTCGAGCCAATTTTGCCTTCACCTTCTGCTCCGTTTGCTGATGGAATTCCAGGTCTTCGCCGAGCTCCTGCAATTTCTCCAAAGTGGCCTCGCTGCCGACCTTATCTAGTGTGCGACTCAAATGCTTCACCTCACGCTCGTCGGGCTCACCATCTAAAAGATCTAGCAAGGCACGCTCAGTTTCCTCATTCCCTCCCAGCTTGGGCAGGGCTGCCATTGCGTAGCGGCGTATTTTTTCCTCCGGGTCTTGGAGGAGTCCAATTAGCCATTGCTTGGTTAAGGCCTTCTGCTCCTGCGTCGTCTTCTTCAAAGCCACGACCCCGATGGCGCGCACCAAGCCCACCCGAGCCAGCCGATACTCTGGACTCCCGCCGTCAAACACAGGCACTTCCACATGCCACAGGTCGTCCCACGACTGCGTGCGCAGCTCCTTATACACTTCTTTGCCCAGATTCGTTGTCGCTTTGTTGTCCATTGTGCGGGGAACCTGACTACCCCATCTGCGCTTGTCGATACTGACCGACGGCCTCATAAAGAAACTGAGTGCTGAACCAAAACTGAGTTCAGTCCGGATCGCAAACGATGAAAGAAGTCGCCCCAACGGATGAGAATGAGAGAGCGGAATGCCCGCTCTGCGCGGGTGCGCGCCTTGCCCCCTTTCACATTGAGACGGATACAGGTCGCGCGTATCTGCGTTGCGACCATTGTGACTTGATCTGGCTCGAACCATCACTGCGTATGAGAGCTAACGAGGAACGAGCACATTACGGTCAACATCACAACGATCCGAATGATCCCGGCTATCGAGCCTTCCTTAACCGATTGTGGGCACCGCTGAAGTCTCGACTCGTTTCGCCCGCGTCGGGTCTCGATTTTGGCTCGGGGCCAGGCCCCACGCTTCACCTCATGGCTCAGGAGGCTGGGTTTTCGTGTGCGCATTACGATCCCTTCTTCAACAAGGACACCGCGCTGCTAACGCAGACCTACGATTTCATCACCTGCACGGAAGTTGCGGAGCATTTCCATTCACCAGCTAAGGAGTTTGTCCGACTGGGGGGACGACTCCGCCCCGGAGGATGGCTCGGTGTGATGACGACCCGCTATAGCGACGAGATCGATTTCGAGAAATGGTCATATCGACGAGATAAGAGCCACGTTTGCTTTTACACGGACCGAAGCTTCGAGGTGATCCGAGAGCGATTCGGCTTCGAATCCGTTGATTTCGTTTCGCCCACTGTCGTTCTGCTGGAAAAGTAGTTTAAGCATCGTCTGCGAGCAGATTCAGCTTTCGGTGATTTCATCAGCCCAACACTAGAAAACTGACAAAATCATCATGTTTGCGGATTCATTTCCGACCCGTTACCTCGCTGATTGATTGGCCATCGACGAACTAGAAAACGCGTTCGGTAGGGACATACACCTTGAAAAATAGGGTGTTTTCTGTAATTAATTAAGATTATATGTCGAATTAGCATAATATATGCATTTCGCATATAGTTATCTTAAAAAAAATGATCTCTACCCGCACTTTCTTCATTTCCATACTGACCTGTTTCATCGGCTTGGTGGCGCACGCGCAAATCAGCTTTGATGTGGAAACACTTGACGGTCTCCCACTTGATCGACCGACCTCGCTTGACTTCGGCCCGGACGATAAACTCTACGTTTCTCAGCAGGACGGACTGATTTATCAGTGTGTCGTCGAACGATCCGAACTTGGCGATTATTCTGTGACTAGCGCATCGTCGATTGATCTCGTTCAAGACATTCCCAATCACGACGACGACGGCACGCCGAATCCATCAGTCAACATCCGCCAAGTGACCGCGATTCTCGCTGCGGGCACCTCAAGCAATCCAGTGCTCTATGTGGGTTCCAGTGATCCGCGCATCGGAGGAGGTGACAACAATACGAACGTCGGAGTAGAAACTGGAGATAAGGACGCGAATTTGGACACTAACTCGGGAATCGTCAGCCGTTTGACTTGGAACGGCAGCGCGTGGGAAAAAATGGATTTAGTTCGGGGCCTTCCTCGATCAGAGGAAAACCATTCGATCAATGGTATGTCCATCGATACAGTAAGTAACGATTTACTGCTTTGCGTCGGCGGAATGACCAACGCAGGATCTCCCTCTAACAATTTTGCATACGCCACCGAGTATGCTTTGTCCGCAGCGATTGTGCGTATAGATTTAGATGCAATTAATGCGATGCCAGTTCTCGGCACAGCACCGAACGAATACATTTACGATCTACCCACCCTAGACGATCCGACCCGTGCAGGAACCCCCGATAGCAACGATCCTTTCGGTGGCAACGATGGCCTCAACCAAGCCAAGATTGATCCTATTGGGCCGGTTCAGATCTACGCACCCGGCTTCCGTAATGTTTACGATGTGGTGATTGCCGAATCGGGACGTGTGTACACTTGGGACAACGGTGCGAATCAAGGCTGGGGGGGGCACCCTGTTAATGAAGGTGCATTCGATCTCGGGAGCGGCCTCGAAACGACCGTGACGAATAATTACGATAGTAACGAGTCCGGTTCAAATGGCCCCGGTCCGAACGATGCGATCGTTAATAATTTGGATGGTTTACATTTGATCGGCGAAATTGGCACCTACGTGAACAATACTTACTACGGGGGACACCCAAATCCTGTGCGAGCCAATCCGGATGGCGCTGGACTCTACACCTGGGAGGGCACATCCGGTTACTTCCGCACCTCGACAAGCACAGGCGATCCATCCACAACCCTCCCGGCCGACTGGCCGCCTGTTCCTCTTGCTAACGCCAATCCAATCGAAGGTGATTTTCAAAATCCGACGGTCGATGACCCCTCATTATTCGCCTTCGAATCATCAACCAACGGACTCGTCGAATACACGGCGAGCAACTTTGGTGGAGAGATGCAGGGCGATCTTCTGGCGGCCAGCTTTGATGACAATGTTTACAGGGTGAAGATTAATGCCGCAGGTGGTATTGATAGCAGCTCAGATGTCACCGTATTTGCTTCAGGCTCGAATTTCTCGATCCCATTGGACGTTATTGCGCAAGGCGACAACGAGATCTTCCCTGGAACAGTCTGGGTGACTTACTACGGGAATAATTCGATTTCCATACTCGAACCAGTCGATTTCTTTGATTGCGAAGGCACGGATGATCCCGGCATCGACGAAGACGGCGACGGCTTCATGAACGCGGACGAGATTGATGCAGGTACGTCCCCGTGTAATGCTGCAAATTTCCCTTCCGATGCGGACGGTGACTTTGTTTCTGACCTCAACGATACCGATGACGACAACGATGGCATCCCCGACACAAACGATTATTTTCCACTCGACCCTGATAACGGGCTGAGCACAACTATTCCGATCGAATACGAGTTGCTCAACGGTGAACCCGGTTTCGGTTTTTACGGTTTGGGCGTCACAGGACTCATGCACGACGGCGTCAGTGACTACGCGGATCTTCTACTAGAAGAAAGTAACAGTGATGTTGAAATTATCGCGGGAGGAGCGGTAGGCCTCCTGACGATCAACCGTGTGACATCAGGTAATGCGCTAGGTGCTCAGAATGACCAAGCCAATGGCTTCCAGTTTGGTGTCAACGTCATGGAGTCGACGCCCTCTTTTACGATCAGCGCGCGAACACTGAAGCCCTACTTCACAAACTTGCCCTCAGATGCCTCGATGGGTATATTTATAGGCAACGGTTCTCAGAGCGATTATATTAAAATTGTGATTGAGGCCAATAATGGTGCTCCGGGCATATCCGTCGTCACTGAGGTGGCGGATAGCCCGACGAGCAATTTCTACACGGCTCCCGGCATACCTTCAGCGGATGCCATTTCTCTTCGCTTTGTGGTCGATCCGTCGGCTGGCACGGTGCAGGCAAGTTATGCTGTCGACTCCAGTAACTTCACCGACCTTGGTTCACCAATTTTGGCTAGCGGCTCATTGCTTCAGTCGCTGCAAAGCACACCAGCCTTAGCTGTAGGATTCATCGCCACAAATGCGGATTCACTCAACGAATTCAGCGCTACCTGGGAGGATATTTATATTTGGTATGACGATGTGGCCTGCAACGGAGTGTGGGATCAACTCGGGGACGATCCGAGCCATTTTGATGCACGCCACGAGGCCACCTATGTTGCGGTCGGCGAGAAGTTATACCTCGTTGGAGGGCGTGGCCAACGAGCTTTAGACATCTACGACCCAGTAGCCGATACGTGGACGACGGGAGCGACGCCACCGATCGAATTTCATCACTTTCAAGCCGTCGAACTCGACGGCGAACTTTGGGTGGCGGGTGCCTTCATCGGTGATTATCCCAACGAAACGCCTGTTGCCGAGATTCACATCTACGATCCCGACACAAATGCTTGGCGGATCGGCCCGACGAACCCTCGCCCCCGAGGTTCGGCTGGCGTGGCTGTTCACAATGGCATTCTCTACATTGCGGGTGGTTTGACGAATGGACATATCGACGGTCACGTGCCTTACCTTGATAGCTACAATCCGAATACAGACACGTGGTCGACTTTAGCTAATGTGCCGCAAAACCGCGACCACTTCCAAATGCAAGTCATTGACGGAAAAATCTGGCTAGCCGGCGGACGCGAGACGGCTAAAAACAGCACAGCAGGTGTTTTCGGCAACCTCGTAGAAGCCGTCGCCTACTACGATATCGCCAGCAACGCCTGGACGACTCTACCGCTCTCGGCCAATATACCCACACCACGTGCGGGCACGGCGGCTGCCGTAATGGGGAATGAACTTGTCATCGTAGGTGGCGAAAGCGCACAGGCTGCCGCGCATGATGAGGTCGAAGCGCTCGACACTTTATTGCAAACATGGCGCAACCTGCCCAGTATGATTGAAGGCCGTCACGGTTCAGGTCTAGCCGAACTCAATGGCCGCTACTATATCGCCAGTGGATCCGGCACCCAAGGTGGTAGCGACCAATCCGAACTAGATCACCATGAAGTCTACCTACCCTGCTCGATCTACGAGCCTGAAATCTCTGCTGACGTTGCTTTACTCGATTTCGATGGGCAGCCCGGTATCACGAGCCCAGCGCAAAGCGTCACGCTCACCAATAGCGGGCTCTATCCGTTGACCATTGGCTCAGTCGGCACAAACATCGCCGACTACCAAGTGCAGCCGATACCCGCCACGACCTTGCAACCCGGCGCGCAAACGACAGTCAGTGTCAATTTTACGGCCGACGCCGGTGCAACAGGCGACATCGAAGGCGAACTCTACATCTATTCGAATGCCTTCAACGAGCCGATCCTCACCATTGAGCTCTTTGGCGATGTCGAGCTCAAAGACCCCAAGATCAATATCACCGCTCCCGCAGACGGAACAGATTATCTTGCAGGCGACACGATCCATCTCACTGGCACCGCGACCGATTTTGACATTCTCATCGATTTGACGGATCGCATCGACTGGAGTTCTAATTTGGACGGGGCCCTAGGTAGCGGTGCCGCACTTTCGCTTTCGCACCTCAGCATTGGCACGCACACTATCACTGCCGAAGTGATAGACGACATGGGAGTTTCCAACGACACCACGATCGAAATCACGGTAAAGGAAGACGTTGTTATTGCAATTAACTCCGGAGGCTCCGCCTACACCTCAGCCGATGGCACAAACTATTTGGCCGACACCTACTTCAGCACACCAAGTAGCGTTTACCCCACTCCCGAATCCATCGAATTGCTAGGAGAAGTTGGCCCCGTTACCGGCACGCCTGATCCCGCGATTTATGAATCGGAGCGTTGGCTCGACACCTCAATTCCAGAAAATGGCACTGTGCTCAGTTATGATATTCCGCTGAGCAACGGAGATTATACAGTTATACTGCAATACGCAGAAATATTTTTCACAGATATCGAAGAAAGGCTTATCAACGTAGAAATGGAGGGCGCTCTGGTTCTGACCAACTTCGACAATTTTCAGGCAGCAGGACACGATGTAGCTATTGATAAAGTATACGACATAGCGGTGACTGGCGATAACCTCGATATCGATTTTGTTAAGAATCGTGAGAATCCAAAAATTAACGGCATACGAATCGTCGAGCCATATCCGCTGCCCTATCCCACTGTAATTACGAGCCCGACTCACACTGCTAGCTTTCCCACAGGTCGTCAGCTCGCGTTCCGCGCCACGGGCGAAGGCACGGCCATATGGACATCGGACGTCGATGGCCTACTGGGCAGTGGTACGAGTCTCGATTTTTCGGGACTGAGCGAAGGCAGCCACACGATCACCTTGGAAATGACTTCGACTGATCCTGTAATCCGAGAAGTCAGCATCGATCTGAATATCGTGGAGCCTTACGCCTACTGGCGCGATCAACAGAACTGGGGCGGTGGCGACGACGACACTAAGACAGGCGACCCTGATCTCGATTCTATCGACAATGACCTAGAGCGTGCATTCGGACTCAACCCATTGGTGGCCGATAGGAGTGGCCTGCCCTTCTCAACTGTTGAGGCCATCGAATCGGTCGATTACTTCACCTTTACGTATCGTCGCAACTTAGATGCATCCGATCTTGGTTTCTGGATTGATAGCTCGACGACCTTGCTGCCACTCAGTTGGGGTGCCGAGACACTCACACCAAGTAACCACGAACTGATCGACGAAGATGGCAGCACTCAAGTGCTTCGCTTCAAGCACCCGGTTAGCGACGATGACTTCCGCTTCTTCCGTCTGCGGATGGAGTAGTGCACGGGCTTCACAAGAGAAGCCCATACCTAAGACTACGCATCCACCACATCCATACTCGTCGCGAGGTCGGTCTGTGCTTGGGAGTGCGGATCAGCTGTTGCTTGCTCCAGTTTTGTGCGATAGCGCTGCAGCTGCTTGGATGTTAAGGTGGCGATATTGCAGATCGGTTCCCCTGGTTTGACGGCGGGCATGGTCGCCATACCGAGGATGATGCCATTCGTCGGGGAGGACAGCACGTTCTGCTCCACGCCCATGATGCTGTAATTCGTAACGATCGCCTGACCATCTTCCACAAAATCACCGGGGCTCACATGGAATTTTAAAATGCCCCCCACAGTCGCGCGTATCCATTGGGTTTTGCGAACCTTTGCCAAGAACGGTGGTTTCACCATGGGTACATCCAGCATGCCAAAATCGGAGAGTATATTGCGAATGCCCTGCGTGCCGATCTGGAGCACACTAGGCTCGACCTTCCACGGCTCACCCGCTTCTAGAATGATTGTGGGGCAACCGCGACGTGTGGATTCACGGCGGAAGGAACCAAGCGGCCCCTTGCCATCGACGACCATCACACAGCCAAAGGCCTCGGCGAGTCGCCGCGTATCGGCATTGGTCAAGTCGGCTCGAATGTTGGGAAAGTTCGTGCGTTGAAAGGCGGCGGTGTGTAGGTCGATGCCGTAGTCGCACTTATCGACCAACTCCGTCATGAGAGTGTAAGCAACACGACTGGCGAGACTGCCCTTTTTCGAACCGGGGAAGGAGCGATTTAGGTCGCGGCGATCCGGCAGGTAGCGCTCGTGCGACTCGAAGCCGAAAACGTTCACGACGGGTGCCAGCACCAGAGTGCCGCATTTAAGATCGACGGCATCGCCAAAGAGAAAGTCGTGGATGATACCAGTTCCGTTGACCTCATCGCCATGTATCGCGGCCGTGATAAAGATGCAAGGCCCCGGCTTCTTCGCACGGATCACCCGAAGCGGGACACGCACTTTATCGCCGGTGTAGGTTTCGGAAATTGTGAGACGGACGTCACGGGATTGTCCGAGGGGGATGCGTTCGCCGGCGATGATGAATGGTGGGGTGCGTTTTACTGGCATGGGCGTGACTTGGTTACATTTAGTGGCAGAACGCTAGCTGAAGCGGCGCGCTACGTTTCCGGCTGAATTTTTTTCAGCTTGCGGCGCTTCTTCTTGTGCATGCGCTCTGGAAGGAAGGTGCTGAGTGCGATCTGGCTACCGTAGCAGAGAAGACTGTCGCCTTCCATGATCTCACGATCCCTTCGGGGATTGGCAATATGTTCGCCTCCGCGGGTCAAACGAAGCACCACGATGTCACGCTCACGCAGTCCGCTCGCTTCGAGCGTCTGACCTATGATCGGCGCGTTCGGCGCGACGTTGAATTCCGTCACCGTGTAGCCCTTCGTCAGCGACAAACGCTCGCGGATATTGAAGTTGCCGAACTTGATCTGCTCTTCGGTGAACTGAATGATCTCACCCGCAATGTCCAAGCCGGTGGCACCTTCGATCCCCTCCAGACCCGGGGAGGAATTGACCTCCATGATCACGGGGCCGTCTTGCCCCTCGAGCATATCCACGCCGGCGACTTTCAGATTGAGGATTTGCGCTGCTCGCACGGCCGTGCGCTCATAGGCTTCGTCAAGCTGGACGACTTCGGTCTGCCCACCGCGGTGGACATTGCTGCGAAACTCTTGCCCGACGGCAGTGCGGCGCATCGCGGCGACGACACGATCGCCGACGACAAAGGCACGGATGTCGCGCCCCTTGGATTCGGAGACGAACTTTTGCACGAGTACGTTTTGCTGCACACTGGAAAGGGTTTCGATGATGGCCTCGGCCACCTTATTAGATTCGGCTAGGATCACCCCGACTCCCTGAGTTCCGGAGAGGAGCTTGATTACGACCGGCGCGCCTCCCATTTCCTGAATGGCTTGGAGGATGTCTTTTTGATTACGCACGAACGCAGTTTCCGCGATGCCGATATCATGACGGCTCAGTGCTTGCATGGAGGACAGCTTATCGCGGGAAGCGAGAATCGACTCGGCCGTGTTGAGGCAGAACGTGCCCATTTGCTCAAACTGACGCACTACAGCAGTGCCATAGAACGTCACAGAGGTGCCGATCCGCGGGATAATGGCATCATAGTGACTGATTGGTTTCCCGCCGTAGGTTACGTCCGGCTCCCCTTGACGCAGGTAGAGGCCGAACTTGAGGGTGTCAAAAACGCGGACTTTATGTCCACGATGAAGCGCGGCTTCGCGCAGGCGTCTAGTGCTGTAAAGTTTGGGGCCGCGGGAGAGAATGGCGATATTCATAGTGTTTTTATGGTAGGATCAGTCGTCTAAATCTCGAACTTTCCTGCGAGGTCGACTGACGTGTTTTTGCGAAGAGTCGACTAGAAAATCGCCCTCGAGAGCTTTACGACCGAGAAGAATGCGGCACATCATACTCTCGCGCGAAACGAGACTGAACTCGACCTCCTTAGAATGCCCGTGAATCACCACATTTGTACGCACGAAGTAGCGTTCGTGCTGCTCACCGTTACTGGATCGCACGTGAGTTTGGTGATCAATGGGTGCAATGACTGTTTTGGTGCGCGAGCGATCCTTGCGATCAAGGATAATGTCGAACTGGATCTGATTATCCGGTAGCTCGATAACGTTGCAGACATCAAGCGCCGAACGCCGGGCACCGGTGTCGCTCTTCGCGATGATGGACTCGATCCCCCATTCCGGAAGATCGACGGTTTCTTTCCAGCCGATGACTTTGAGTTTATTACTACCAGATGCCACGCTCGCCTTTCTTGAGCGACTTGGCCACGGCCACCAATAGCTGCACGGTGTGCTCGATATCTTCGAGATCGACCATCTCACTGGGCGTGTGCATGTAGCGGAGCGGGATCGACAGCAACCCGGTGGCGATACCGGATTGGGCAACTTGAATCGCGCGGGCATCAGTGCCGGTCGGACGAGGGTCGGCTTCGACCTGATAAGGAATTTTGTTCTTCTCGGCCGCACGTACGATGTGCTCAAAAATAATCGGGTTGATATTGGGGCCACGGCACACGATGGGGCCGCCGCCTTGCTTGAAGCTACCGTATTTACGGTGGTCGCAATCGGGTGAATCGGTGGCATGGCCGACATCCACTGCGATTGCGAAGTCGGGATTTTCGGAGAAAGCAGCTGTCATGGCTCCACGGGTGCCGATCTCTTCTTGGGTGGTGGCTGCGGCCGTCACGCGTGCGGCAAGTTTACCTTTGGCGAGTCGACGCACTGCTTCGAGCACCGCGTAGGCGCCAGCTTTATCGTCGAAGGCACGCGCCACGCCGACACTGCCACGAATCAATTCGAAGCTTTGGTCGTAAACCGCAGTGTCGCCGATGCCGACCACCTTCTCGGCTTCCTCGCGGGTCTTCACTGCAATATCGATCCAGATCTCATGGGTCTCGGGAACTTTCTTGCGGTCTTCGGGGCTCATCAGGTGGATGGCTCGTTTGCCCGTAACACCCTTGACGATACCGTTCTTCGTGAGAATCGATACACGGCGACCGGAGATCATGCTCTTATCGTGCCCACCCAGCGTGTCGAAATATAGGAAGCCCTGCTCGTTGATGTAAGTTATAATCAGGCCGAGTTCATCAATGTGCCCCGCGAAAAGGATGGAGGGGTCGCCGTCTGGATTCACGGTGGCAAAGCGATTGCCCATAGTGTCGCGGCGGTAAGCGTCGACCTCACTCTCAACATAGCGATCGACCACGGCCTGGGCTTCGTATTCTGCACCAGTGGGCGAGCGAGCGTTCAGCAGATCGACCAAAAACTCGGGAGCTTCGTAGACTTTGGATTTCTTAGAAACGGTTTTCTTGGCGGTTTTCTTTTTAGGCATGTGATCAGTGTTGTGGAAAGTTAGCCGAGAGCAAAGTCATTTCGTAATAAATCATGGTGTATACACCCTTAATCCTTACACCTAAAACGATAGTAGGCAGGTCATTTCGACGCTTTCTAATGCATTACTATCAGGTAACTGGCTCAGTAACCTCCATAGTAAGCGAGCACAAAAAAGGAGCAGGCAATTACCTGCTCCCGATTGTTGCGCTGAAAAGTGTATTCCTATTCCGATGCTTTCCATGGTACCTCAACGACTTTGTAGCCGTCTGGGGTTTTTCGGAATAAGATGCCGTCTACATCGAAGTATTCGATTTCCTGGTACCAGATGGAGGTGGCATCCGCTGGGATTTCTTTTGTCAGGGCTCCAAGCGGTTCCTCGACCCAAACAAGTCCTTCTGGCGTATTCCTGAAGAATGCTCCCTCGCGCATAAGTAGTTCCTGCTCTCCTTTCCAGACGGAGAGTTCCGTGGTTACAGATGCGCTCACGACTACAGGTGAGCTGATGACCGTCTGATTCGCAGCAACCACAACTGGTTCTTCCACGACGATATAGCCATTCGGTGCCTTGCGGTAATAAACATTATTATGGCAGTAGTAGACGTAGCCGCCGACTAAAACTCGGGAGTGTGCCTTGGGCAAAGTGTGGATTAATGCCCCTCGTGGAGCCTTCGTCACGACGTAACCGTGCTTGGTATGCTTGTAAAATACACCACTGTTATAGCGGAAGCTAAAATTCCCCACCTTAATTTCAACGGATCCCTTCGGAGCTTGAATGCCGATAAAGGCACCGATGCTGGGGCCGTGCCCACCATGTCTCTCTGGAGCGGGCGGCTTAGCAGAGAGGTTACTCATAAACAGTGGACTGAGTAATAGACTAAATAGGAATGCTTTTTTGATATTTTTGTTTTTCATCGTATGTAATTGAGCAGATCCAGAATGGAGCCACATACGATGAGACGTCACTAAACCGCCAAATGTTGCATTACGATTCTGTCATGAAACGGACTTGTCGCAGGTAGCTGTATTTCGGGTGAACGAACCCTAGGTCGTGCTCACCCCAGCGGCAGCGTTAAAGTAAAAACAACCATTCCCTCGCGATAGGGCTTCAACACAAGATCGCCTTGATGCGCGCGCGCTATTTCCCTCGCAAGACTAAGCCCGAGGCCAGATCCAGCGCTTGTACGAGATTTATCTACACGATGGAAACGTTCAAAGACTTGCGAGCGATCCCCCTCCGGGATGGCGTCCGAACGGTTCTCAACTGTGATGTGCGCGACATTTCCGATCTTTTCGATAATCAAAATTACGTCTCCTTCTGATTTCGTGTATTTTGCCGCATTGGAAGTCATATTACGGAGCGCCTGATTCAATAAGGCGAGGTCGGCTGGCACCGTAATCTGGTCTTCAACTAACAATTTGATCTGCAAATGCGGTGCCATCACTTCTAGGTCCTCCGCAGCGGTGAGCATGATTTCAGAAAGGTCAACCGGTCTGAGGTTTAACTTGAGGCGTCCTTCATCAGCGTGCGCAAGTAGGAGAAGTTTTTGAACAACTGCCTTCAGGTTACTAAGCTCGACCATGAGCATGCTATAGCGCTGCTGCTCCAGCGAACCGTCTTCAGAAGTCTGAATCGCATTGTCCAACTCCCCTTGGAGGATTGTAAGAGGTGTTTGAAGCTCATGCGCGGCATCGGCACTGAAACGAACAGCTTGTCGATAGCTTTTTTCGAGCCTGTCTAACATGTCGTTACAGACATGTACGAGTCGCTCCAGCTCTGCATCGCTACCTACCATAGGAATTCGACGACTGAGTCCTTTGGCTGTAATGCCTTCGGCAGTATCTGCGATGCTGACAATCGGGCGCATCGCTCGTCCTGCAAGAAACCAGCCTGCCAAAGCCAATAGAACGAGCCCAGCAGGAACAACAATCAAGAAAGCATTCTGAAAGCGCCTTATGTCTTGATAAAAAACCTCCATGTCCATCGCCATCGTCACCAGCATACCCGGCACTTGAAATGTGCCCACACGCCAACTATCATCGGCAGTCTCCAAAGTTAGGAAAGTAGGTTCCACCATGGGTTCGGGAGGTGCCTCCCCGGGGCGATGCGTGCGTTCCGGTTCATCATCTTCAGGGATTGATTTAAGCCGCCCGCCCACTGTATCTAGATTTATAAAATCATCCGCCTGCCTGTCACGCTTGGGTTCCTGTCGCATCGCAAAAGGCGGTGCTTCGGACTGAGCTTCCTTCGCATGAGAAACAGGCGCTGGATCAATCGCACGAACCAGCCTTGCTAATTCCGGTGGCGCATTTTCTGAGGCAAATCGCACTTCCCGATCCGAATCAACAATGTATAAGGCGATAGGTGCCGTAACTTTTTCTCCATAAATAAAGTCCAGTGACCGATCAAAGTTTTCCCAATAATGTGGCGGCCTCGGGCCACGTAGGGATGACTCCGCCAAAGTGCGTATTTCCTGATCCATACGATCGATACCCGTTCGATATGCAAATGCAAAGAAGAGCAATCCAAATGCCGTCAGCAATGCCCCCGAAATCGTTAAAGACAGGAGCGCAATTTTAAATTTAAATGATACCCTCATGATTGCACACGCAGGCGGTACCCCACGCCCCTTACAGTTTCGATGAAGGAATCAGCCTCCGCGTCGTCGATTTTGCTGCGCACGCGACGCACATAGACATCGACAACATTTGTCTGCGGATCGAAATCGTAGCCCCAAACATGGTCGAGTAACTGAGTTCGAGAATACACACGCCCCGGCGAACGCATGAGCAACTCAAGGAGATTGAATTCCCGACTGGTTAAATCTAGCAACTCATCACCGCGCCGCACTTCGCGGGTGATCAGATTGAGCGCGAGCGCACCTTGCCGAAACACACTTAGCTGTTCGCCACTAATTCGTCGGCTCACCGCAACGATGCGCGCAATGAGTTCCTCCATGTAAAAGGGTTTTGCTAGATAATCGTCTGCGCCGAGATTCAAGCCCTCAACCCGCTCATCCAGAGCGCTGCGTGCCGTCAACAATATCACTGGTACGGTATTCTTTTTTTCGCGTAGTCCACGCAAAATACTCAAGCCGTCACGCCCCGGTAGCATGATATCTAGAAGGATGACATCATAGGCTTCAGATGACGCCAGATCGTATCCCTCATCACCATCATTGCATACATCGACGACATAGCCCTGCTCACTGAGGCCTTTCTGAATAAAGGAGGATATCTTCTGATCATCTTCGACTATCAAAATTTTCATAGTGCTATGCTAGACCAATACCGCGCACCCGAGCGATATGTTAATCATTACAAAATATTCATCTAACCGTAGGTCTATCTGTCATAAAAGAGTGGTTTATTAGGAACATCACGAGCCACTGGTTCAACGAACTTAATCATTTAGAATACCATGTTTATACAGCCTCAGAACAGTACGACAATTCTTCTACTCTACGATGATCTTGTATCTGGAATATATGCGATGGAAGTCTTTGATCATGTCGCCACACTTTTGCCGAAGGACATCCCACTCGATATCGACATTCAGAATTTCGAAGCTTTGCACGATCCGCATACACGCGAGGCTCTGTCTTATTCAGCTTTGAATTCTGACATTGTCGCTTTCGCGCTCAGTGAAGACCGCCCCATCGCGGACTCGATACTGAAATGGACGAAGAAATGGCTTAGCCTAAAGGAAGACTACTCCAGCGCCCTCGTCGGCATCCTCGTCAATCCAGAGATCTGGCCATTGGTGCCCCCGAACAGCTCAAATATCAAACGACTCCAATCTGTCGTCGACACCGGACACCAAGTCTTCCTTACACAGGAACTATTTCAAACCGATCTAGGAGTTATTCAGAACAACTGATCCAACTTCATTCGAAACACCGATAACAAAAGAACCCAAACCATAAGGAGAAATAACAATGAAAATACAAATACTAGCACTCATCATACTCGCGTCTGGATCTGCAATAGCAAAACCGACTGATCAAGACAAGGGCACTCCACCAAGCGCAGCAGAGTTCATTGAAAGATTGGACAAAGACGGCGACGGACTTGTCTCGATGGAAGAATTTGACGGACCCGAAGAGCATTTCACCAAGAGTGATAAAAACGAAGACGGCTACCTAAGCGAGGATGAGGCTCCATCAGGCCCCCCACCTCGCGACGATGAGGATGGCTCTGGTCCCCCACCTCGCGGAGATCGTAGGTAGTGAGATCAGCCCGCCCGCCCGGAGAGACGTGTAAGTTCGTTTCTCCGGGCGCGATAATAAATTATCCGAAGAAAGAGCAAAAATGGGAATCGAACGAATCGACGGTTGTATTGGTTGTGGGTCCTGCGTCCTCGCATGCCCGACTGATGTCATCCGAATCAATGAAAAAAACAAGAAGGCCGAAATCCGCTATCCGCAGGACTGTCAAGTCTGCCACCTATGTCAGCAGTATTGCCCCGTGGATGCGATCACCGTCACCGACGGAAAAGTAATTCCGGCCATAACCGCATGGTAACATCATGAACCGCTGGCTATTCATCTCTCTCTTTCTCCTGCTTTTCGTAGGCGCACCCGTAGGCCTAGCCGTGACGCAGGGAATTCCCGTGCAATCTAATTTTCAAACGACTGTCCTCCTGGTCAGCGTCGGAGCATTCGGACTTTCACTTGGCCTTTTCTGGCTAACTCGCCTTCTGCCGAAACACACGGTGGAAATGCGCCTAGGCAAGATGATGACATGGCATAAATATGTCGGCTACGCAGTCTGCATCATTTTTCTGGTTCATCCGTTTCTCATTATTGCCCGCCGTTTTTGGACGGTAGAATCCAACCCATTTCACAATCTTAAACTGATGTTGACCGCCCCCCTGCTGTGGCCGGCCATCGGGGCATGGCTGTTGCTCATGCTCATCATGATTTTCGCACTACTGCGGAAGCACTTTTCGGCTAGAACCTTTCGGCACGTCCATGGATGGACATCTCTCGCCTTCATAATATTAGCAGCCTGGCACGTGATGTCTATCGGACGCCACAGCAACCTGATCCTAGCCGCACTCTGGGGCCTACTAGCTGCCGTCGCGATGATCGGCTATTTCAATCGAACACTTAAAGCAAAGTTCCTTACATGAGCACTCCAAAGAAGAATCGAATGAACCGTAGAATGTTTCTCGGCGCTGTCGGCGGCTCTTGTGCCGTGCTCGGTACGGCGTCGTTTCTCAGGAAAGAAGGTAACGACCAGAGACCAACGCATCCGCCTTTTCTAAACGCAGAGAAAGCACAAAAAAATGCCTCCGAAGGTGAGATGCAGGAGTTCTCAACCGATGTGCTCGTCGTCGGTGGCGGCATGGCGGGGGTCTTTGCCGCCGTCAAAGCACACGACAAGGGAGCTAAGGTGCTCCTCGTCGATAAGGGCGCCGTTGGCCGCTCCGGACAAACGCCCTTTGCCCGTGGTATTTTCCGATACGACGAAAAAGAAACCGGAATGTCCAAAGAGGAATTTCTGCGTAAAACTGCCGTCGCCGCCGAAAAGATGAACAATCCCGCCTATACACGGCTCATGCTCGACCGTGGCCCGGACTGTATTGACGAATTGGCTACCTGGGGCTTCTTCGACGAAGCTTGCTACGCAAAAGCAATGACTCTCCCGTTGGAGCAGCGCGGCATTGAAGTCATCCAACGCGTCACCCTCACCAATCTATTGAAAGACAACAACCGTGTCGTGGGAGCCATGGGGCTGTTTATCGATCAATACGAATCAATTGTCGTTCACGCCAAGAGTGTGATTCTGTGCACGGGCGCAGGAGGATTCAAACCAAGCGGCTGGCAAATCGGTTCACTCACTCACGATGGC
>PPCM01000231.1_pt1 | contig 70168 bp, 46 predicted proteins | sample 1555541 | NCBI WGS metagenome assembly PPCM01 (sample SAMN05284479, study PRJNA326546) | Marine sediment metagenome, whole genome shotgun sequencing project. | isolation source: marine sediment | place: Germany: Wadden Sea | collected 2012-09-05 | reverse complement strand
TTCAAGGATTCAAGGATTCAAGGATTCAAGGATTCAAGGATTCAAGGATTCAAGGATTCAAGGGGCTCCAGAGAATTCAGGGGGAAAGGGGAGACGCGGTTGTTGAAACGGATGACTGCCGAATGCCGTTTCCTTGGGGGCATGATAAAGGGACCGTCGGCGGCGAATGCACGGATTTATGGAAGATCTGGAGCAAAAAGAGCTGCCGTGTCCGATTGCCGAATTAAAAAGATAGGGCCGGTCCCGCCAGGAGGAAGACCAGGGCCGCGCCGTCGTGCTGCCCTTGCTTGCCCCCTGTTTGCGGATGCCGGCAGCGGCCGGCAGAACCCCGCAGCTGCAAAGGGGAATGGGCACGCCGAACATGGCGGCCTTCACCAGGTTGGTGCGGCTCTCCTTGCCCAGGTGGCGGGCGAAAAATCATCGGGTATAAACGCCTTGAGCAGCCCCGCCACGAAAAAACCGAACAGCATGTAGGGGGCGGAAAGGCACAGTACGTTCCAACTCTCGGCCAGCTTTCTTTCGAGTAATACCATATGGACTCTCTTGAAAGCCAACGTGTGACGATATGTTCAGTTGTTGAGCCTGAAAAAAGCGGGAGAAACCTCCCGCGACCTTCCCGTGGGGGCCTATTCGTTCACATGCTGAAGCCCCTGTTCCAGCAGGGTCGATACATGGGAATCGACAAGGCGATATATGGCGTTCTTTCCCTCCTTGCGGTATGTCACGATCTTCTGGCCCCGCAGCACGCGAAGCTGGTGGCTCACCGCCGAAGAGGTCATGTTCAAGAGGCTTGCCAGGTCGCACACACAAAGCTCCGAAAAGGAGAGGGCATGGAGAATGCGGACCCGGGTGGAATCCCCCAGGGCCTTGAACAGGTCCGCCAGATGAAACAGGGTTTCCTCGGTCTCCATCCGTGAGACAACCGCCTCCACCTTTTCGGTGTGCACACACTCTATTTGACAGGTATCCCCGACTTTTTCCATGAATCCTCCGAACGTTTGAATATGTGTTCATATATTCACCGTTTTTTGCCGTTGTCAATGAAATGTTTGGGTGAGGGCAATATTTATCAGAAAAGTTTGGTTGGGGTAAATGAAAAAAATGGTGGCGGTCAAAAATAAATTCCCGGCGGCAGTAGGCGCTTCACCTTTTGAGCGTCGAGTTGTTGGGCGCCGGCAATGAAGCGTGGGCTCCGGGGATGCACTTGGCTTTAATGGTGGCGGCAGGGGAGGACGGACCACCCGAGAATTGGGTGGGGAAGAGGGGCGTTTATTATAAAATGTTAATGGGTAATGTTGTAATAAATCTTATAAGATCTTGATGCGAGCTTCTCGCGGTGCGGGTTTTTTGCAATTTTCTTATCTTTGAATTGGCTGTATGTTCAGAGATATAGGGTGTTGTTACCAAGAGGGTGCCGGAAAAATAGTTATTGACACCTTTACTCTGATTTAATAATCGAAAAAAATAAATAATTTATTCATTTTCTTATAAGATATGAAATTCGGTTGCGTCGGGTCCTTTGATTCCGCCCGGTGTTTCACGGCATGAATCTCCCCGGGGCAGGGCCGCAGTGGTTGGTATGGGGACACGGTTCGGCTTCGCTTGTTCGGGAGATTCAACGTTATGTGCCGGGGCGGGGTTCGATGTCCCGGCGTTGAGCCCGGGAACCTGTTCAACATAAAGAATGAGGGATTTAAAGGGTGGCTTTGAAGTTGCCGGCAAACCGGATTATGGCGGTACCGACGGAAGGAAGCGGGCGCTCAAATACCACGAATGGGTGAACGGCATGTGGCCGTTTATAATAACGGGCCGATTCCCTCCGGGGAGCGGCCGAGGGAAAAGGAGGCGTTGATGCGGAAGATAACCTTAATATCGGCGGCGTTGTTGGCAGTATTCTTTTTGGCGGGCTCGGCGGGAGCCGCGTCGGAGCTGAAACCCACCACCCTGAGCTGGGTTGCCGGGGGCGTGGGCGGTGGATGGTATGTCCAGGCGGGAGGCATTGCCCGTCTTATCACGGAAAAGGAGCCGAAGATCGTTATCAAGGTGGTTCCCGGCGGCGGCGTGGTCAATCCCGTTCGCGTGGCAAGGCACAAGGACGACCTGGGCTGGGGCATCACGTTCGTGGACAAGATGGCCCTGACCGGCGCGGCCCCCATCTACAAGGCCCCCAATAAGGGCGTCCAGGGGCTGGGCGGCGTTTTCGGAATCTACCATATCCACTTTGTCGCGGCAAAGGACAAGGGAATCTCCACGGTGGAGGAGATGGCGGCCATGGTCAAGGCGGGAAAACCCATCCGGGTTGCCGCGCCCATGAGGGGCACCTCTGATCTTCCCCTGATCGAAACCATGCTGGCGTACTACGGCATCACCCTGAAGGATATCAAGGCTGCGGGCGGCAAGGTGTTCAATGCCGTGTATGCGGACATGGTCACCCTCTATAAGGATCGCCATGTGGATTTCGTGTTCACGCACCTGGGGCTCCCCGGCGCCGCCGTAACGGAGATGGCGGTGAGCCGCGGGGTCAAGTTGCTCTCGGTTTCCGAGGGCTGCATCGACAGCCTGAACAAGAAGCTCGGCACCCTTTCCAGGGAGAGCGGCTATGCGAGCATTCCCGCCGGCACCTACAAGGGGCAGGAGAAGGAGATTCCCGCCGTTGTGAGCGCGGGCGAGCTTCTGGTCAACAAGGACGTGCCCGAAAACGTGGCCTACACCATTATCAAGACCATCTGCGAGAATATCGACGAGCTCCACAAGATCAACGTAGCCAACAAGTTCTTCAAGCCCGAGACGGGATGGTCCAACGCGGCCGTGCCCCTGCATCCGGGCGCCGTGAAATATTATAAGGAAGCTGGATATATGAACTAGGGTTTCTCCCCGGTGCGGGAGGGCCTTGCCCGCGTCCCGGGGAAATGCGCCGTCAACGGGGGAGGGGAACCGCCGTACGGCGCTTTCCCTTTTTTTACGAAGATATTGATTTCAGCGGATACGATTGGGTTGCCGGATTCAGGATATAAGGGAAACCGGGCGAGGTGGTCTGCGGTACAAAGGATGTTGCGGCAAGCGGTTTATGGGAATGGAAAACAGTTTGAAAAACGGCGGGAGAAGGATGATGAGAGAGGGGGATATATGAGAAAACTTACGGGATGGCAAAACCGGTTGGTCGGTTGCTGGCTGGTGGCGGCGACCCTTTTTCAACTGTACACCGCCTTTTTCGGGATCATGCAGCCGAGGATCCAGCGGGGAATTCATCTCCTCTTTCTCCTGCCGGCGGCGTTTCTGCTCTTTGCGGGGAGGGAAAAATCCCCGAAGGACCGCTTCACGGTTTTCGACTGTGTGTTGGCGGGGCTCTCCCTTCTGCCCCCGCTCTATGTCGTCTTAAACAACGATACCCTGAACATGCGCCTGGAGTTCGTGGACCCTGTTCTTCCGGTGGAGCAGATGCTCGGGGGGCTCTGTATCTTTCTCCTGCTGGAGGCGATTCGGCGGGCGGTGGTGCCGGCCATGTCCATCCTGATCGCCGTGTTTCTGGGTTACCTTTTCGTGGCGCCCTGGCTTCCCGGGGTCTTTTACTGCAAGCCAACCGCCCTTACCGAGATGGTGGAGATGCAGTACCTGATCACCGATGCGGGGATATTCGGTTCCATCACCGGCGTGTCCGCCACCTTCGTGGCCCTGTTCGTTATATTCGGGGCGTTTATGGAGCAGACAAAGACCGGGCAACTCTTTACGGACCTTGCCTGCCGTCTGGCCGGAAAGAGCCCCGGCGGGCCGGCGAAGATCGCGGTGATCAGCAGCGGCCTCTTCGGTTCCATCAGCGGGGTCGCTGCCGCCAACGTCTATGCCACGGGTACCTTTACCATCCCCCTGATGAAAAACCTGGGGTATCGCAGGCGCTTTGCCGGCGCGGTCGAGGCGGCGGCTTCCACGGGCGGGATGCTGATGCCGCCGGTGATGGGGGCGGGGGCGTTCGTGATGGCCGAGATCACGGGGATCTCCTATCTTTCCATCGTGGTGGCGGCCATGCTGGGGGCGATCCTCTTTTACGTGAGCCTGGTCCTGAAAGTCCATTTCACGGCCCTCAAGGAGGGAATGGGGGGGCTTGACGAGGCCGACATCGCCTCGTTCCGGGAGATCGGGAAGAAAAGTTACCTGATGTTGCCCATGGTGGTGTTGATGATCTTCCTGTTCAAGGGGTTTTCTCCCTATGTGGCGGCAAACGGCGCCATCCTGGTATCCTTTGTGGTGAGCTTCTTTAAAAAGGAGACCATGATGACGCCGCCGAGGGTCTTTTCCACCCTTTACCTCAGCGGCACGAACATGGTGATGATCGCCCTGGCCTGCGCCGGCGCGGGAATGGTGGTGAGCATCGTGACCCACACGGGGCTTGCCCTGGGAATCGCCTCGGTGATCACCGGATGGTCCGGCGGTCACCTTCTGCCGGCGCTTCTCTTGATCATGCTGACCTCCCTGGTCCTTGGCATGGGGCTTCCCTGCACACCGGCCTATATCATCGCCATCACCATCGGCGGGCCGGCCCTGCTCTCCATGAACTGCGATCTTCTGGCCTCCCATCTCTTTGTGTTCTACTTCGCCATTCTGGCGGGCATCACGCCCCCGGTCTGCGTACCCGCATACTGCGCTGCGGCCATTGCGGGGTCCAAACCCCTTCAGACGGGCTTCGAGGCGTTCAAGCTGGCAACCATCGGGTTTATCATCCCCTACATCTTTATCTACAACCAGGCCCTCCTGATGCGGGGCGGTGTCCTTTCGGTGATCACCCTCGTCGTTATCCTGTCCGCAGCGGTGGTGCTCATGGGCGGCGGGCTCACCAACTACTTCTTCAGGCCCCTTTCGAACCTCGAGGGCGCCCTGCTCACGGCCTGTGCCCTGGGGCTTGCATGGCTTTGCACCAACCCGGAACTCCTGGCCCTCCCGGCGGTGAGCATTTCCGTTTGCCTGATCGCCCTGGGCGCCTGCGTCGCTTTCTTTATGAGCCGGAAGCGGGGGCGGGAGCTCGGCGCGGATTGCGGGGGGTAGGGGAGATGGGGAACAGGCCCGGGATCGATGTTGCCGGGCCGAATCATTTCCGAAATATTCAACGGGTGCCCCGGGCCATGTTCGTGGAACGGTGGAGGGAAGGGCGGCCCTCGGACTTATTCGTGGGTACGTAAGTTGCCCGACATTGATGGATCGCAGAACTATATAAAAGTATGAGATTTTTTAAACCACGATTTCTTTTATTATGCAGGGTGGGTTCTGAACACATTGGTACCGTGGAACCGGCAGGTTGCTTTGGAAAGGCCTTTCTCACCGTCGGCGGTGAGGTGGTCATGAAAAGAGGCCGCGTACCTTTTGAAACAGCGGGCACGGGTAATCTGAAACTGCTTCCAAGAAGCTCTTGAATCAATGTGCTGATTTTATAAGATTATAATCGAAGGTGGTGTCGAACCGACCACGGGAAAAAAGACCGAGTTCATCTTCGGCTATACGACGTTGATGGTCTGCAATTGTATTTGAAAAAGTCGTTGGTATTTCCTTCGAACGGGAAATTCGACACAATCGGGAGAATAACGGTTGAACGAAAGAAACACGGATGTGGTGATCATCGGCGGCGGCGTGATCGGGACGGCCATTGCATGGCATCTGGCGGAACGGAATGTGGGGGTGATCCTGCTGGAGAAAAGCGATCTTGCGGCGGGAAGCTCCGGGGCCTGCGACGGGCTTGTGTTTCTCCAGTCCAAGAAGCCCGGTATCCATCTCTCCATGGCCCTTGCCGGCAGGGAACGGTTCGAGGCATTGGAAGGGCGCCTTCCCCTGGATATGGAGTACCGGAACAGGGGCGGGATGGTGGTGATCGAATCCGAGGCCGAGTACAGGGCCATGGAGACCCATGTGCGAAAGCAGCAGGCGGGGGGACTGTCCGTTTCGCTGCTGGACAGAAAGGCGGCAAGGGAGCTGGAACCGGAACTCTCCGAGGAGATTCTGGGAGCCGCATGGTCCCCCATGGACGGCCAGATCAATCCCATTGCCCTGACCCTCGGTTTCGGGCGGGGGGCCGAGATGATGGGGGCCGGGATTCTCCGGGATCATCCGGTCACCGGCCTTGTGATGGAGAGCGGTCGGGTCAAGGGGGTAAGGACCCCCGGCGGAACATTTTACGCGGACACCGTGATCAACGCGGCCGGTGTTTACGCGCCGGAGATCGGGCGCATGGCCGGCATCCCCATTCCCATTACCCCCCGAAGGGGCCAGCTCCTGGTCACCCGTCCCCTTCCCAGGGTACTGAGATGCTGCCTTCTTTCGGCGGGATATATTGCCGCGAAGTACAATCCCGAACTGGTGAAGGAGGGGGCAAGGGCCGTTTCCATGGAGCAGACGGACGGAGGAACCCTTCTCCTGGGGTCCACCCGTGAATTCGCGGGTTTCGATACCCGGACCACCCTGGATGGAACAAGGGCCGTTGCCCGGAACGCGGGAAGGGTGATGCCGATGTTAAAACGGGTGCGGGTGATTCGCTCCTTTGCGGGGCTCAGGCCCTATACTCCGGACGGCCTGCCCATTCTGGGGGAGATGCCGGGTGTTTCCGGCCTGATCACGGCGGCCGGGCACGAGGGGGACGGCATCGCCCTTTCCGCCGTGACCGGCGAGCTCATTGCCCAGCTGGTGGTGGAGGGGAAGACCCGCATACCCCTTGACCCGTTCAGCCCGGCGCGTTTTCAGGGTGAGGCGTTGAACAGGGGAGCATGATGTTCAGCGCTACGTATGGCCGGTGATCATGGGCTGCGGGATGCCGCCGGCTTTGAGCGACTTGGGAATAAAACCCGGGTAAAGACGGGGAACTTCACAGATCGGAACAGTAAAGCGGGAAAACAGCGGTAAGGGACGATAAGGTTGGCGAATATGTGGAACAAAGGGAAAGGGAAAAAGGAACGTGGGGACCTGAGGATCGGAGCGACCGAAGGGCGCCGGGTGGTGATCAAGGTCAACGGTCGTCCCCTGCTTGCCCGGGAGGGGGAGACGGTTCACGGCGCCCTTCTGGCCGGGGGCATCCGAGGCCTGCGAAGGAGCCGGAGGCTGGGGGAGGAAAGGGGCGGTTTGTGCGGCATGGGTGTTTGCTGCGAGTGCCTGGTGACCATCGACGGCGAGCCGGATCGGCGCGCCTGCATGACCCCGGTGAAGGATCGGATGGAGGTGGAAACCGATGAGAGCTGATTATTTCGACGTGGTGGTCGTGGGCACCGGTGCCGCCGGGGTCGGCGCCGCATATGAGTTCGCCGGTCAAAAATGCCGGGTGCTCTTCCTGGACGAGAACGGTCATACGGGGGGACAGCTCCTGCGGGGGTACGGGCTCGGGAAAAGAGCCCCCGGGGGGAAACGGGAGCGTTCCGGTCGCCCCCGGAAGGATAAAGAGAAAGGGCTCGGAAGGTTTGCGGGCCTCTTCACGGATCCCGTAAAGGGGCGCCGGAAAATCCTGGCCGATGCCCTTGGCAGGCCCAATATCACGGTGATGCAGGGGGCGCGGGTCCTGGGGATTTATCCCGAAAGGACCGTCTGTATCCAGGCCCCCCGAGGGGGAATCTTCAATCTGAAACCCCGTTTCATCATTCTTGCAACGGGGGCAAGGGAGCGTTTTCTCCCCTTCAAGGGATGGACCCTGCCGGGTGTCATATCCCTTGGCGGCGCCCAGATCCTTATGAAGGAGTCCTGGATACTGCCGGGAAGACGAACGGTGGTGGCGGGCGCGGGGCCCATGGTGTTCAGCCTCGGGGGAGCGATCACAAGGAACGGTGGAGAGGTCGCGGCGGTGCTGGACAGCACCGGGCCGTCCGCTAAAAAGGAGTTCTTCAGACAGTGGCCCCCCCAGTTTTCCAGGCTCAAGGAGGGAGCCCTGGACATGGCGACCCTTCTGGCCTCCGGCATCCCCGTGCGGCAGCGGCGGATGGTGCTGGAGGCAAGGGGCGAGGGAAGGGTGGAGGAGGTTGTCACCGCAGGGGTGGACCCTTCCGGAAGAAAGGTTCCCGGGAGCGAGAAAACCTATTCGGGGGATTGCCTTGCCGTGGGTCGCGGGTTTATTCCCAACCTGGAGTTGCCCGCCTCGGCGGGAGCGGCATTGACATACCGGGATGATCTGGGAAGCTGGGTCGTTGGGGTTGACGAGGGGCTGGAAACATCGGAGCGGGGGATCTTTGCGGCCGGGGAGACAACCGGTGTGGGCGGGGGCGGAAAATCCCTTGTGGAGGGCAGGCTGGCGGCCCTTTCCATTCTCCGGGAACTGGGAGGGGGGGGAGCTTCGCTGGAGGCGCGAAGGCGCTCTCTTGTGAAAAAAAGGGCGGCGGAGCTTCGTTTCGCGGCCTTTCTTGCCTCCCTGTGCCGGGTGCCGGAAGCCGCGTTCGAGGAGCTGGACAACAGCGTCGTTGTCTGCCGCTGCGAGGATATCACCCTGGGGGAGATCCGGGAGATGGTGGCCATGGGCTTTCATACCCCCGGGCAGGTGAAGAAAGCCTGCCGGAGCGGCATGGGCAACTGCCAGGGTCGGACCTGCGGTCCCATGATCCAGGAGATCGTGGGCCGGCTTACCGGCGAAGCACCGGATATAATTCCTCCCCTTGGAGCCCGTCCGCCGGTCAAGACCGTCAGGCTGGATGCACTGGCGGCCATGGCCCCCATACCCTGAAGCCGTGGGAATCCAAGGGGGCCTTGAATGGCGTCGCGCCTTGGCCATACGCCGTCACCCCTCGTAGTCATGTGAACAAAGAGGGAGCGGGGGAGGCTGTCGTTCGAATTGCTTTGGGCCGGATAACCGAAACGGTATCCCGACCCGCACAGAACGGGAAATGGGTTGTTTGGTTGTGAAGAGCGGCGTTCCCGGGAACTCGAGCAGGGAAAAAATAACCGTAATGGCGTTCGGTCGCCGCAGTGCTCGACTTTATTCTATCGTGGTCGAAAACTCGATTTCGGATTGTTTCAGAGGTGGCATCACTCAGCCTTGTTTTGAGGGGGCTGGATGCCGGCCTGCGCTGTTAACCCGTCAATTGGAAAACGCGGTTTTCAAACCATGAGGCTTTAATCAAAACGACTATATGGTTCGGCGGCGGGTTCTAATTATTTGCCGAGTTAATAATGAGGAGTCGAGTGCGTTGGATACAGAGATGAAAAGCTTGGGAACTTCGGGAAAAATGCCGGTGGGCCATGGGCCCCTCGCGGGGAACGAGGCGGAATCCGCCGGAGGCGCTCCCCCCCCCTTGGGCCTGATCATGCTGGATACGGTCTTTCCGAGAATTCCCGGAGACGTGGGTAACCCGGATACATTTTCCTTCCCGGTGATCCGCGAGGTGGTGGAAGGGGCCTCGCCGGAAAGGGTTGTCAATGAGGCCGATCCCACATTGCTTCAGCCCTTTGTCGAGGCGGCCCAAAGGCTTGAAGCTCGGAATGCGCACGCCATTGCCACCAGTTGCGGTTTCCTGGCCATCTTCCACGGAGAGCTTGCCGGCGCCGTGAAGATACCGGTTTTCAGTTCGAGTCTCCTGCAGGTGCATACGGCCCGGTCCGTAATGCCCCCGGGAAAAAAGGTGGGGGTGATCACGGCCAGCAGAAGGGCCTTGACCCGGCGTCATTTTGCCGGCGTGGGGATCTCGGAACCTCCCGCAGCCGTCGCCGGCATGGAGGATGCCGAGGAGTTCTCGTCGGTTTTTCTCGGGGGAAAGCGCACCATCGATATCGAAAAATGCCGCAAGGAGATGGTGGAAACCGCCCTGAAACTGGTGACGGACTACCCGGATGTGGGAAGTCTTGTCCTGGAATGCACCAATATGCCGCCCTATGCAAGGGCGGTCCAGAAGGCGGTGGGCCTTCCCGTGTTCGATGTGGTGACCCTGATCAACCACGCCCGGTCTGTGGTGGTTCAAAGAGGGTACGCGGACTATACCGGGTAGTTGTCAACCCGGCACGATTTTGTTCAGATTACTATAATCACGCTCCCAGGGAAAATATCCAACACGTTCGGAAATGCCTGCTTGATCACCATTCGATGATCCCGCCAAATACATGGTTCTTTCCCTTGAAGACGATGGGGCTTTACACAAGGCATTCCCATGTAGAATTTTTTGATCAATGAATTCATGTCGTTATAAGTTGATAAATATTGATTCCAGCGGCTTGGCTTGCATCCGACGAGCATGCCGAAGTTACTTGCGATTCCCCTGGGGCTTTACAACAGAAGTCTTGACACGGCCGGCGTGCCGGTATATTGGGAGAGATCATGGAAACGACACACGGAATGCATATACCCGCAGACGGCGGAAACTATTATTACTATTACCGGTATTATATCCCGCTGCCCGAGGTGCGTTTATCCTGATGTAAAGAGATAAAAAAAGATATAAGCCGCGGGCGGAAACGCTTCGCGGCTTTTTTGTTTTCAAGGGTCGTGAGTAAAGAAGTATCTCACGGCCCTTTTTTTATTTATTAACGGGAACACCGCTCGGATCGAGCGGCGTGTACCTCTTTTTGCTGCCCGGAGGGAACTGTCATGACTGTGCTGAATATACTTAAGGAACGCGGATTTATTGAAAACACCACCCACGAAGAGGAGCTGGCGGAATACCTGGAAAAGGAGGGGGCAACCTGCTACATCGGCTTCGACCCCACGGCGGAAAGTCTTCATGTGGGACACCTGATCCCCATCATGTCCCTGGCCCATATGCAGAGAAACGGGCATCGGCCCATCGCCCTGGTGGGGGGCGGCACGGGCAGAATCGGCGATCCGTCGGGAAAGACGGAGATGCGCAAGATGATGACCCTGGATACCATCGGGGAGAACATGCGGGGAATCCGCAAACAGCTCTCGTCGTTTATCGATTTTGACGACGGCGGGGCGATCCTGGCCGACAACGCGGACTGGCTGGCGAACCTGGAGTATATTCCGTTTCTCAGGGACGTGGGACGGCATTTCAGCGTGAACCGCATGATCAAGGCCGAGAGCTACCGGCAGCGCATCGAGTCCGATGAGGGGCTCAGCTTCATCGAGTTCAACTACATGCTCCTCCAGGCCTATGACTTTTGCAAACTCTTCGACAACCACGGCTGCCGCCTCCAGATGGGGGGAAGCGACCAGTGGGGCAATATCGTGGCCGGGGTGGATCTGGTGCGAAAGATGCGCAGGGAGACGGTGTTCGGCATGACCTTCCGCCTGATCACCAAGAGTGACGGCACCAAGATGGGCAAGACGGCGGGAGGAGCGGTGTGGCTGGACCCGGCCAAGACCTCGCCCTACGAATACTACCAGTTCTGGATCAACACCGACGACAGGGACGTGGCCCGTTTTCTTTCCCTTTTCACCTTTCTTCCCCTTCCCGAAATCCGGGAGGTGGAGAAGCTGTCCGGCGCCCCTCTCAACAGCGCAAAGGCCGTGCTTGCCTTCGAGGCCACCTGCCTTGCCCACGGCCGAAAGGAGGCGGAAAAGGCCCTTGGGGCTGCGGAGAGCATGTTCGGTCAAAGGGAGATCGACCCGGCCCTGCTTCCTGCCAGCACCATTCCCAGGGGCGAGTCCGGTGGTGCCGGGAAGTCCCTTCCCACCACCGTTATCGAGGCTTCGGAATTCGCGGACGGGATTCCCGCCTACCTCCTCTTCCAAAGGGCCGGACTGGTAAAATCTGCAGGCGAGGCAAGGCGTTTGATCAACCAGGGCGGCGCTTACATGAACGAACAGAGGGTGGAGGTGTTCGATTTCCAGGTGGACGAGTCCCACGGGGAAAACGGCGAGATCGTCCTCAGGGCGGGTAAGAAGCGATATCATCGGTTGAAGATCGCCGTATAATGTCGTGGGCGTTCGATCCCCTGGTGAACCTCTCCCGCGTCGAGAAAATGGCGAACTCGCTCTCTCGGTGGGCGGGAGGTGTCGCCACCGGTTAAAAAAGGGGGAAACAAGTGCCGGGGAGGCGCTCGATCCCATGGTGGGCGATTCCCCCGTGGGAAAAACGGGGGAGTCTCCCCGGTGCCGGTAAAAGACGATCTCCATTCCGAGGCCGTGCGCTGGACGGTGATTTGCCGGTTTAGATGATCGGGTGGCGGAACTCACGCCACATGGGGAATGCTCCGGGAGCCTCCTCCTTCGTGGGCGAATTCCCGAAGGGGGGGGCTGTCGGTTGGGTAGCCGCGTGGGTTGCCTTGGGCGACGATTCGATTGCGTTCGAGATATGGGACGCCCCATATCATTCCTTGTATTTTTTCTCGTTATATTCAATAATCAAGATGGTATCGGAGATGCGATCACGGCATTCCAATGTCCAAACGCCTTCCTACCGGGACACACCGCTGCCGCTCATCCACGACATAGTAAATATCCCCGTTCACTCACGATGGCAACCCCTGGTCCGATACTTCGATACCGAAAAATGAGAGCAAAGAAGAGAATGTTCATTTCCGGGAATATTGTTTCTCGCCTGAGAATAGTATTTTCCACCCGGGAATATCTTGTTTCTTTCAAGAGAGAATCGGGGCCTTGGCGGAAGGTGTGGGAGGGAACGGCAACGTCCCGGGCGGTGAAAAAACAATCCGGGCAGGGTGGGGAAAATGAAGCGCGGACCGAAGATTCATCGAAAGCTCAATACCATGGAGAAGTACTTCTGGCTGATCGACAGGGTTTGCAGGAGCAATATTCTGATCCATGGGGATTTCAGGGGGGAGCTTTCTGAGGAAACCCTTCGAAGGGCCCTGGACCTGATCCAGGCAAGGCACCCCCTGCTCCAGGCGCGGATTCTTCCAATGGGCTGGAGCGGCGCGGGGTATGTGTTCGGGGATGTGCCCCGGATTCCCCTGAGGATTCTTTCGTTGCCTCCGGGGGGATGGCTGCGGGCCGCTGAAGAGGACCTGAACGCATTGCTGCCCCTTGAAGAGGGGCCCCTGATCCGCGCGACCCTGGTGCACGGGGAGGAGAACCGGGGAACCCTGCTTTTGACTTTTCACCATGCCGTGGGTGACGGGATATCCGGGGGGTACCTGGTACGGGATCTCTTCGCGGCGGCTTCCATGATCGCTTCGGGAGAGGAGCCGGTGCTTCCCCTGCTTTCGCCGGCAAGGGAGATGGAGTTCTGCCTGCCCCCCTGGGCAAGGGGGATTCGGGGACGCCTGCGCCATATGAAATATGCCCTTCGCACCGTGGGGGCCGTTGTCCTTGGGGGGCGGCCCACGGTGCCGGAGTTTGACCGGAAAGTTCCGGCGGAACGGCGAAGGGCGATCATCGTCCCCAGGACCATGGGCGGCGACACGGTTTCAAGACTCCATGAAAGGGCAAGGGAACACGGAACGACCCTCCACGCGTCCCTCCTGGCGGCACAGATACTGGCCGTGGCCCATGACCTGGTCCTTGAAGAACCCGGTCTCTTTGTCGTGGGGTCCCCCGTGAACCTGAGGTCCCGGTTGATACCGGAGATTCGGGAGGACTTCGGGTTTTTCGTGACCATGGGGGTTTCCGTGAACAGGGCCCATATGCACACGGACCTCTGGGAGCTGGCGGCGGGGGTGGGGCGCTCCCTTCACGACTGCGTGGACCGGGGCGATCCATTTGTCTACTATTATCACCAGAAATACCTCTCCCTGATCACGGCGCTTGCGGGCACGGGGAGAAGGGCGGCGCGCCTCTTCACCGGGCTGGCCGGTTTCAGCACTCTGGGAGGGCTGGGGTTCAGCAATATCGGACGCCTGCCCGTGGAAACCCGTTACGGCTCCCTCTGTATCGAGAACCTCGGGTTCGCGGCGGCCGGCTCCGGCATCAGCCCCCTTATCGCATTCGCCGCCACCGTGGGGGAGCGAACAACATGGAACTTCGTGGGCATGGACCCTCTGCTGACGAGGACGCGCCTCGAACGGCTCGGGGAGAGGGCCGAAGAGATACTGCAAAAAGCCGCCTGCGGGCGGGGCGGCGATTCATGAAACGAACCGGGGGAACAACTGCGTTGTGAGCGGGCGGACACGGACATGGACGAGAGACCCAGGCTGGCTGTCATAAGGAGCACCTACGGGAAAATCCGCGAAAACATGGAGCGGATGATGGGGCTGCTCGGGTATCGACCCAAAAAGAACGGCTTCTTTATCAAGCCGAACCTGGTGGACGCCTATGCTCCCCGGACGGGTATCGTCACCTCCCCCCGGATCGTCGAGGCCGTTGTCCGCTTTATCCGGAAAAATTACCCCGGAAGGGAGATCGTCGTGGGCGAGGGGTGCGCTCTGCCCGAAAAGATGGAGAAGGTGTTCCGCGCGGCGGGGTACCGCTCTCTTGTCCGGAGATACGGCGTGCGGCTCGTGAACCTCGAGGAGGTGGAGAGGATCCCCGTCAAATGGGAGCACGGACTGCTGATGCTGCCGGCGTTGATCGGGACCCACGAGTATATCAACATGCCCAAGCTCAAGACCCACTCCCAGACCTCCGTGACCCTCTCCATGAAGAATCAGAAGGGAATCCTCCTCAAGAAGGACAAGATCGGGTTTCACCTGAACCACAACCTCCATGCTGCGGTCATCCGTCTTTCGGAGCTTGTCAAGCCGGACCTGAACATCATGGACGGGGTCATGGGGCTGGAGGGCAGGGGGCCCCTGCACCTGGGAACCCCCAGGAAAGATGTGAACCTGATCATCGGATCGGCGAATATTTACGCGGCGGACAACGCGGCGGCCCGGATCATGGGCTTTGATATAAAAGAGATTGAACATATCCCGGAGTTTTCGGATTACGAGGAGGTGGGGGAAAGGGTGACGGACTGTATCACCCCCTTCCTGAAATGTGATCCTTCGCCCTGGATCGAGCGGAACGTTTACTGCCATTTCGACAGGACCCTCTGCTCCATCTGTTCCCTGGAAATAGAGGCCGCGCTAAAGCCCTCCCTCTCGAACCTGCCCTACATTTGCCGCCTGATCCTTGCCGGGGGGCTGACCCGGCGCAAGGATATCCTCCTCGGGGGGCTCGCCGGCATCCCCGAAGGGGCCGAAAACATGATCTGCATCGGCAGCTGCTGCCGGGAGCTGTCAAGGGAGCACGGCCTGCCCATTGTTAAGGGGTGCCCCCCCTCACGAAAGGAGATCAGGGAGCGGTTCCTTGCCTTCTGCAGGGGGATCGGGAAGGAACCCGGGGGCTGACGGACGCTCCCCCGGGAATAATTTGCAGGGGGACCTGCTTGGATATTGATTCGGCAATGAAATACCCCGACCGATCAGGCCGTAAGTTGTTCAACGGCAGGGGGCCCATTCCAGAGGGTTGCTGTTTTTCATTGCCTCTTGAATAATGCCGGCAATTCAATCGTGATTTGTTATAATAACGAAAAGGCGTTGACCGGTTTCGAATATGGGAAACCTTGAGCAGCTCGGGAGTTCACTCCATGAACGTGTTGAAAACATGCATACTTTGCCTCGTGATCATTGCCGCGCTTCCCTGTGGTTGGGGAGATTGCCGGGAGCTCGCCGTTCTCACGGAGAACTCCGGGGACAACAACTATATGGACGCGGACGGGAACCTGAAGGGGCACAACGTGGAGATTGTCCGGGAGATCATGGCGAGATTGGGCACGGTATATCCCATTCGGATGGTACCCTGGAAGCGGGGATATACAAAGGCCCTGGAGGATCCCTGGGTGGCCCTGTTTTCAACCTCCCGAACCCTTGAAAGGGAGAAGCGCTTCAAATGGGTCGGCCCCCTCCATGCCAGCAGGGTGGTGCTCTACGGGAAAAGGGGTTCCGGTATCGTTGTCAGGCGCCTCGAGGATGCGAAAAAGGCCCGGGGAATCGGCTGCTACCGGGACGACGTGCGGGAACAGCTCCTCAAGCGCCGGGGATTCACCAACCTGGAGAGCCTCTACGGCAGCGACGCCAATATGATCAACCTGAAAAAAGTGCTCCTCGGCAGGATCGACCTCTGGATCACCAGCAACAAGGTGAAGCTCGCCACCACGCGGAAGATGGGAATCGACCCCGATCTCCTGGAGGAGGTGTTCGTGGTCCGGAAGATCCATGCCTATGTGGCCTTTTCAAGGAAGACACCCGATGCCGTCGTCCACGCATGGCAGCGCGCGCTGGACAAGATCAAGGAGGACGGCACCTATGAGAAAATCATGGCCCGCTACCCCACGGGCATGGACAGCATCACCTTTGACCCGCCCGCCCCCGTCACCCGGGCCGATTGATCTTTCCTCGCCAGTCCCGGGGCATTCACGATTCCCTAATGCCCGGATCAACTCAAGGCCTCGCGAACGGCCCTGCCGATGGTCTCCTTGTTGAAGGGTTTGTCGATAAACTTTCTGATGCCCATCTCCTCGGCGCCTTTCCGGTCCATGCGGCTGCTGAAGCCGGTGCAGAGGATGATGGGAAAACCCGGCCTGATTTCGAGTATCTTCCGGGCCAGTTGATCCCCGGTCATTCCGGGCATGGTCATATCGGTGATCAACAGGTCGAAGCTTTGGGGGGCCGCCTTGAACCGCTCCAGGGCGGTAAGGGGATCGTTGCAGGTGGTGACCCTGTAGGAGAGGCGTTGCAGGATCCGTCGTCCCATCTCCAGCAGGGACACCTCGTCGTCCACCAAAAGGAGGTGTTCGTTCCCCCCGGGGATTTCGGGGGAAGGTCGGGCGGGTTCATGGGCCGCCTCGTCCGTGACGGGAAATAGCACCCGCACCCTCGTTCCCTCCCCGGGCTTGCTCGCAAGGAATACGGCGCCGTCGTGCTGCTTCACGATTCCGTGAACGACGGCAAGGCCCATTCCCGTTCCTTTTCCCACGTCCTTGGTGGTAAAATAGGGGTCGAAGATCTTTTCCCTGATCCGGCCCTCGATTCCGGACCCGGTATCCGCTACCGTCAGTTGGAGATATTCGCCGGAATTTAAACCCCGGTATTCGGGGGGCGGTAATTCTCCCACGACAATTTTCGAAAGATCCAGGGCGAGCAGGCCGCCCTTTTCCTCCATGGCGTGACCCGCGTTGGTGCAGAGGTTGATAAGGACCTGGTGGAGCTGGGTGGGGTCGGCCTTTATCCTTCCCAGGTTCTCGGGGATACGGGTTTGGATGCGGATGCCGGCGGGAAGGGAGGATCTCATGAAGCCGGCGGCTTCCCGGATGATGCCCGAGGGATCAAGGGGCTTTCGCCTTTGCTCCGTCTTCCGGCTGAAGCTCAGGAGCTGGCGGACCAGGTCCCTTGCGCGGATTCCGGCGATCCTGATCTCCGTAAGGTGCTCCATTGCCTGGGGCCGGTCCTGGAGGTCTTCCAGCGCAAGATCCGTGTTGCCGACGATAATGCCGAGAATATTGTTGAAGTCGTGGGCGATGCCCCCCGCAAGGGTGCCCACGGCCTCCATCTTGTGGGACTGGCGGAGCTGCTCCTCCATCTTGAGCTTTTCGGTGATGTCGAGGACAAAGGCGACGAACACCGACTGCCGGGAGAACTTCATGTACTGGAGATGGACCTCGGCGTTGTATCGGGAGCCGTCCTTTCGCCTGTGGACCGTGTGGTAGACCACCACATTTTTTTCTCCGGTTTCAAGGGGCGTGAGGAGTTCCCTGAACGCTTCGGGGGAGAACTCCGTTTCAATATCCACGGGCGCGGATGCCTTCAACTCTTCCAGGGAGTAGCCGAGGTTGGTGATTGCCCCCCGGTTCGCATATATAAACCTCGGGGGCCCGGTATCGATGATGTAGATTTCGTTCAGGGCATTTTCGAGGATGGCCCCCAGGCGGGAGGATTCCTCTTCGGCGCGCGCGCGTTCGCCGATCTCCTCCTTGAGGAGTTTGTTGGCCTCGGTCAGTTCCGCCGTGCGGGCATCCACCATGGTCTCGAGGTTTTCGTTCAGGTTGATGAGCTCGCTCCGGCTCTTTCTGAGGGAGGCCACCGTGTGGGTCAGGCGCGTCTGCATTTGGGAAAAGGCCCGGGCAAGGACCTTGAGCTCGTCCCTGCCCCCGTACCCGGACAGGTCGAAGCCCTGTTCCGGCCGGTCCGGATCGAAGGCCTCGATGGCATGGGTGAGCACCCCAAGGGGCCTTGCGAGGATACGCCTGCCGATCAAGTAGATGATCAGGCCAAGAGTGATGGAGAGAACCGTGAAGTTGACCATGGTGAGGATAATCTTGTTCCGGAGCTTGTCCAGTATGACCCCTTCGCTGGTGTAAAGAAGCGCCTTGCCGAGGACATAGGCCTGCCCGTCCTCGGCCCTGTGCACCAGGGAAAAACCGTGCTCGAGGGGGGTGGTCTTTCCCGCCGCGATGATTCCGCCGTTCCGCTTCCCGATGGTTTCGGGGGCATCGCCGGGAAGCGTCTCCTCGACAAAGGTTTTACCGAAGGAGAGGACCTGCTCGCCGGTGATGCGGATGCCCACCACATGGGGATTTTCCATCATTCCCCGGATCACGGTCTCCAGGTACTCGCTGTCCAGAAACCAGAGGGCCCTGGATACGCTGCGCTCGTATGCCTTCTGGCTGACGATAAGGCTCTGGAGCACCGAGTTCCGGGTATCCACGTAGTCGATCCATATCCTGCATGAGGTGGCGACGGCCGCAACCAGCAGGTATACGGAAAACACCATGAGCATGAACCTCGCGGAGATGGTTTTCCCGGGGCGCCGGGGTTGTGTGGGTAGGTTGTTATGCACGATAAAGGCACTTATTTCATGTATTTTTTAAGGATTCGGTCGTAGCTGCCGTCGGCCTTCATCCCGTCGTAGGCCTGCTGAAAGGCCGTGACCGCAGAATCGGGGGTACCCCTGCTGAAGGCCAGGAAGTATTTGAACTCCCCGGAGACCAGAAACATCCGTTCCAGCATGTTGAACTCTTTTCCCAGCAGCCGCATCCGGTGGGCAAATTCCAGAGGCAGAAAGGAGGCCATGTCCACCCTTCCGGCCAGGAGCATGTTGATTTTGGAGTTCCAGGTGTTGACGAGCACGAGGTTTTTTCCGGGGACGAATCCGTTCTTGACGAATGTCTGGTAATTGGCCGAGTCTTCCACCTCGGCCACCTTGTACCTGCGCGCGCTTTCAAGGTCGCGGGCCTTGATGTCGGTACGGCTTCCGAGCCTGAACATCCACTGCTGCCTGGGATAGATGGGACCCACCCACTTGAACAGCGCCTCCCTTTTCGGGGTTCGGGTGGTGGTGAAGAGGAGTACGTTTTCCTCGCTAAGGGCTGCTTGGTAGGCCCTCTTCCAGGGCCAGAAGAGGATCTTGTCCCGGGCGATCCGCACCCCCGTTTTCTCTATGAGGGTTCGGACGATTTCGGTCGTGAAACCGGTGACCGCTCCCTTTTCCACATAGTTGAAGGGTGCGAAATCCTCGGTGATGACCTTTAACTCGAATCCGGAGGCGGGCGCGGTAAGAAAAAGCAAGAGAAAGCAGAACAGCGGAACTTTTTTGAGCAGGTCCATGGAGTTCTCCTCGGTTGGGGTTATGGACAAGTCTAACGAAATCCCGCCGGGATGTCAAAAGAGATACTTTATTTGATCACCACTGTTTTTTCAGTCAATCTTACGGATGGGATGCAGTTGTTCCGGGGCGGAATTCCAAGATTTTGGACAAGCATGAAAACAAATGCGAGGGAAAAAGGGCGGGAAACGAGAGAGCCGTGAAAGCAAGGGATGCACAACCGTGGAGCGCACCTGAGCTGATCAACCCTAAAGGATATTCACAGTCCACGCCGATGAAACGGCAGAGAAGTTCGGCATCACCGGGGATGCGATTTAGAGGCATTCCAAGAGCAGATGGAGAAGTTTCCAATACTGTTGATTCCGGGGAAAACAGGTGTGGATTGCATGGGGGGGACTACTTTGGGGGATGAAACCACCGGTCCACGGTAGGGGGGGCATCGATATTGTTAAGAATACGGCATTGACCGGTGAGTCGAGAGCGGTATTGGGACAAGTTGCTGTAAATATCCATACCGTAAAGTGGAAAGGGCTGCTCCCGGTGGGGAAGCAGCCCATTTGATTCCGTGATCGTTTTTTGCAGGTTCCCTGTGTGCCGCAGGCTAAAAATACCCGATGCCCTGTTTCGGGGGAGGCGCGGCGCCCCTTCGTGAAGATCGGCGTGTGGTCGGCCGGTTTTTCAGGCAAATAAGGTGCGTTGGATTTAGACTCCCAAATGGGCGAGCACGATCTTCAGGATCCTGCGAACGGGTTCGGCGGCGCCCCAGAGGAGCTGATCGCCCACGGTGAAAGCCGTGAGGTACTCTTCGCCGAGGTTCATTTTACGGATTCTTCCCACCGGAACGGTGAGAGTGCCGGTGACGGCTGCGGGGGTGAGATCCCTTGCGGAGTCCTCCCTGGTGTTGGGAATCACCTTGACCCAGTCGTTGTTGGCCGCGAGAATCGCCTCGATCTCATCCAGGGGCACATTCTTCTTGAGCTTGATGGTAAAGGCCTGGCTGTGACATCTCATGGCGCCGATGCGAACGCACTGTCCGTCGATGGGCACCGGGTTCTCTTCCCTGCCGAGGATCTTGTTGGTCTCGGCGATCCCCTTCCACTCCTCGCGGGTCTGGCCGTTTTCCATGGGGCTGTCGATCCAGGGAATCAGGCTCGCTGCAAGGGGAACTCCCCAGTTGTCCACGGGAAAGGAGGAGGAGCGGAGGGTGTCCGTGACGTTGGCGTCAAGGGCAAGGGCCGCCGCCGCCGGGTTGTCCAGGAATTCGGCGGCGCTGCTTCCCACGGTTCGCATCTGTGCCACCAGCTCCTGCATGCCCTTTGCGCCGGCGCCGGATGCGGATTGGTAGGTCATGGAGGTGAGCCACTCGATGAGATCCTTTTCGAAGAGCCCCCCGAGTGCCATGAGCATGAGTGATACGGTGCAGTTGCCGCCGATATAATCCTTGATCCCGCTTGAAAGGCCCGCGTCTATGACGTCCCTGTTCACGGGATCCAGCACCACGATGCTGTTCTTTTCCATCCTCAGGGTCGAAGCCGCATCGATCCAGTAGCCGTCCCATCCGCCGTTTCTCAGGTCTCCGTAAACGGACTTGGTGTAGGGACCGCCCTGGCAGGATACGATCACGTCCATTTTGGAAAGGGTGGCGATGTCGGTTGCGTCCACGAGGGGCGGGGTGTCGATGCCCACGTCCGGGCCTTTCTGCCCCGCCTGGGAGGTGGTGAAAAACAGGGGCTCGAATCCTTTGAAATCATTTTCCGCAAGCATTCTTTCCATTAATACGGAACCCACCATACCGCGCCAGCCCACAAATCCGACTCTGATCATTGCTCACTCCTTTCACTGAAAATCTATATAAATCGATGCGAAAACCCATCGTTATCGGGATAATTCGAAAAGTGCGTCGATTGCTTCTTTTACTTAAAACTTTTACCCTAACACATTTCGCCGTCACAATTCAACCGACTTTTCCCGGGAACCTTCTGAATGAACCGCCTCGGACGTTCCGGGCGCGCTATCCGGTGCCCGATGAACCCTGCCGGCGGAGATCGTTCGAACAGAGGATCGAGCACTTCAAAGCCGGGCCGAACCATATCGATCCAAATGTTGATGCACGCGTAAAAAAGTCCGAACCTGATTTTCAAAACGCCCAATGAAGTATGTACAAGGCGCGTGGAAGACATCAGGGGCAGTGGGAACTTCGGCCGCCGCTTTTTTACCGGACCATCACATGTTGATGAACCGGTAAAAAGTCCAAGGTAGTTTTTTTAACTACATTATGACGTATCGCACCCGACGCGACACACCAGCCGGTTGTGGTCGATTTTTCCATGGCCGACTTTTTACGAGTCCATCACATGTTGGTTGGTAAACTTCGGTTTTGTCTTTAAGCGGGAGATCATTTTCGGGGATACTTATCCCTGTAACTTAGTCTTCTTCGAAACAGGGTGTTCGCTTCGACCCGATGTGATTGGGTTTCTTTTTTTGGGGGGGCGGGGATAAGGGTGCTAAAAAAAGGGGCGCCCGGGGAGATCCGTTGTTCAGGCGGTTACTCCCCGGGCAAGAGGAAGAGAGAGATACTTATATGTAGAAGAGGTTCAGGGGGTTAGGTTGAAGCCTCTTTAAAATGAATTTGATCTGCTTCGTCAAAAGCTGAAAATTAATCATGCAGAATTGGTGCCAGGTTTCTTTCCGGGTGGAAAAAAAATGATTTCGTTAAATTCAGTGCCCTTTAAAAGCTGAAAGTTGCAATGCTGTTGTCGGGCTATGTTTGCTGTTATACGGGGGTTGGGGCCTTTATATAAAAGGGGGGCACAGCGTTGATTTTTTTTGAGTGTATTTAGCTTGACCCGAAGGGCCGGAAAAGCCGGGAGAATGTGCGTTGGGCCGGGTGGATAGTCGGTTCCCGTTTATTTGTTCGTTAAAGAATGAGGGGCGGGAGAGAGGACGTTCCGGCAATAGGGTGAGGGCGATCGTCTTGTGTGCGTAAGGGGTTGAAAATAATGAGCTAAAAGTTGGGTTTGCGGTTGGGCGTTGCCGGTGATTCGGGAGATGCTGTGCCTGAGCCGCCCGGCTTGGACCCGTTTTTTCCGGCTGGTTACTTTAGAAACATGCGTATAGATATTACACACAGAGCTGTTGCCCTGGAAAACACGACACAATCGAAGCGGAATGGGCTCGTAATAAGCAGTTTCAGAGCAAAAACGGTCAAGTCTCCGAACAGGAACTCGGTTTTTTCTCGTGCTCGGCTCGACACTTCCTTCGAGTCTTGTTGCATAAAATCAGTATGTTGGTTCAATGCTCCTGCACCTGCACCTGCACCTGCACCTGCACCTGTACCTGCACCTGCACCTGCCAGGGGGGGCGTGAAAAGTCAGTGATTCCGGCATTCCTCTTTCTCCTTTTGTCTCTGAAAAACGGCCGGCCGCAACAGCAGGAAAAAACGGACGACCCCGCCGCCGGATTACCCGCTCGGTCATCGGAATAGCTGTAAATATGAGACAGTTTGGCGCTTGGATGTGATTGTGTTCTTTCTTTGTGGTACAGTTTTGGTATTTGAATGGTTTGTTATATCGGGGCGTAATTAAAACTCATTGCTTTTTGTGAGACAATTGTGTTCGCCCTCGGGTGTCTCAAGAAGGTGGCGGGTTAGTTGGCGTCCGGCGCGTCGAATATGTGCAAGGCAAAACAGGGGCGTTGTATCTCATCGATATTTATCCAATAAATAAAGATTGGAAAATTTATGACACTTTCTCTCTCGTGCCGGCATCCGGGTTGCAGTAGTAAAAGCTCAACTGCACGACGATGAAGAAAAAAACAACCGCAACGAAACCAATCGATCATATATATACGAGGTGTAACATGAAAGAGACAAGTTACGTTGAAAGCGATAAAGAAAGAGATAAAGGACACGAAGATACCAGGGGCCAAAACTTCCAGTGCGAAAACCCCGATCCCCATCTCGGGTGCGACCTCGGTATTGATGTGGCCGGATAGGTAAGACCCCATGGCCGGGCACACCGGCCTTTACATATATAAAAAAGGCAGGGTCCAAAACGGGGCCTGCCTTTTTTGCTTTCTACACCATGTCGATCGGCTCAATCGCCTTTATCCAGTACCTTCCGGATCTCGTTGGAGAGTTCGTGGATATTGAGGGGTTTCATCAGGACGTGGTCGATGCCGGCCTCCTTGTGGTTTTCCGAAACCATGCTGCTGCTGAAACCCGTGCAGATAATCACCGGAATGTCGGGCCTGATCTTCTTTACCTTCCGGGCAAGGCGGTCGCCGGTCATCCCGGGCATGGTCAGGTCGGAGATCACCATGTGGAAGTCGTCCGGGGCGGCCCTGAAAACCTCCAGCGCCGACAGGGGATCCGTGAACGCTTCAACCGAATACCCCAGGCCCGAAAGGAATTCCCCGGCGAACTCAACCAGCGCGTTTTCATCATCCACGAAGAGCAGCCGTTCGCTTCCCCCGGGAAGGGGGAGGGCGAGTTCCATCTCCCTTATCTCCTCCTTTTCGGTCATGGGAAAGAGTACCTTGAAGGTGGTGCCCACCCCGACCTCGCTGTAAACGGAAACGGCCCCCCCGTGATTCCTGACGATGCCGTGTACCGTGGAGAGCCCCATGCCGGTGCCGGCGCCGGGCTCCTTGGTGGTGTAATAGGGCTCGAAGATCCGGGACAGGATGTGGGGGGCGATGCCCTCCCCGTTGTCGGAGACGGTGAGTTCCAGGTACCTGCCCTCGGGAATATCGTCGTAATTCACCATATCCCGGGAATCCAGCACCACGGGGGCAAGCTCGATCCTGAGAACGCCCCCGGTGTCGGCCATGGCGTGGTATGCGTTGGTGCAGAGGTTCATGACCACCTGGTGAATCTGCGTGGGGTCGGCCAGGATTGTTCCCCCGTTTTCCGGCATCTCATTCCGGATCTCGATATCGGCGGGAAGCGAGGCCCTCATGAGCTTCAGGGTCTCCTTCACGACAACGGCCATGTCCAGGGGTTTCATCTGGGATTTGTCGTTCCTGCTGAAGGTCAGGATCTGCTGGACAAGGGCCGCTGCCCGTTCGCCGGCGGCATTGACCTGGTTCAGGTATTGCTGCGCCTTGGGGATCTTGGCGGTGAGGCGGGCGGTCATCTGGGTGTAGCCGAAGATGCCGCTTAAAATATTGTTGAAGTCGTGGGCGATGCCCCCGGCGAGGGTTCCCAGGGCCTCCATCTTCCTTGACTGGAGATGGCGCTTCTCGGAGCTTTTACGTTCGGTGATATCGGTGATAAAGGCATGGAAGTACTCCTCTCCCTCGAATTCGGTTTCATAACAGAGGACCTCCACGGGAAAACGGACTCCGTCCTTGCGGCGGTTCACGGTTTCGAAGGTACTGATCCGCTGCTCCCTGAGCATGGCCAGCCCCCGGCTGTCCCAGAACTCCCGTGTCCAGAGGGGGTCGAAATCCGGGATGCTCATGGCGGTGAGTTCCTCCCGGGAGTATCCGAGCTGTGCCCCGGCCGCCTTGTTGGCATAGGCGACGGATGCATCGGGGCTGAAGCGAATGATGGGGGTGGCGCTGTGGTCCACGGCGTACTGGGTCAGGCGAAGCTCCCGTTCGGCCCGCTTTCTTTCGGTGATATCCTGGGTGTAGGCGATAATCAGTTCCCTGCCGTCGTACTCGGCATACTCCATGGTGATGGATACGGGAAACACGGTGCCGTTCCTGTGAGAGAGGGTTCTTTCCACGGTGATGTTCTTTTTCCCCCGGATCTCCTCGAGGAAGAGGGCCGCCGCTTCCTCGGTCAGCGTAGTGTCGATATCCCAGGCATGCATCCCCTTGAGCTCCTCGAGGCTGTACCCCAGGCTTCGACAGGCCTGCTTGTTGGCGTAGAGGATCGGCGCAAGGCCGTTCAGCCAGAAGATCCCCAGGGAGGCGTTCTCCGTTGAAAAGCGATTGAGGCGAAGGGCGCTCTCCCGCTGGTTGCGCTCGGTCATGTCCCTTGCGACGATAACGGCAAACAGCCCCTCCCCGGTTTCGATCCGGCTCATGCTGATCTCAACGGGGATCGACTTGCCGCTCTTTGATTTGTGACGCATCTCAAACACGCGATCCCTGTCGGGTGCGAAGTTCAGGGGCGCATTCCCGGGGGGAATACCGTTTTCTTCCCCTGCTTCCAGTTCGGCGGGGGAGATTTCCAGAAACTCTTTTCTCTCGTAGCCGTACATCTTGCAGGCAACCGCGTTCACATCCAGGAACCTGCCGGGTTGCCCGTCCTCCCTGAAACCAAAATAGAAGATCGCGTCGTTGGCGTTTTCGATGAGCATGCGGTAGCGCGCTTCGCTCTCCATGAGCTTTTTCTCGGTTTGCTTGTGGTCGTCGTTCTCCTTCCTGAGTTTCAGGTTCCGGGTCATGATCTCCTTTTTCGAAAAGGAGATCAGGAGAAAGAGCATCACCAGGAGCACCGTCACAAGCCCGGCCGTGCCGTAAAGAAAACGCGTTTCCTTTATTCTCAGGTCCTCCATGTAGGCGCCGGTGCCGATATAGCAGGAAAGCTCCGGTATCCCCACCACGTAGGAGATCTTTTCCTGGGGAACGGTGGAGTGGGGCGTCTTGTAATGGTAGGTGACGTATCCCTTTTGTTTCACGGATTGGGCGGTTTTGATCAGCTCCTGTATGATGAAAACCCCGTAACTGTCCTTCAGGCCCAGGACGTCGCTCATCTCCTTTGCCGGCTCGAAGGGCTGGACCAGCATGATCCCCTCGTAGGAACTCATGAAGATGTAGTTGGGGCCGTTGTGGTCGTCGTAGACCATCCTTCGAACAAGGTCCCGGATCCGGGACAGGGCCTCGTCACTGGAAATTCGGCCCGTCCCGTGGGCGTCCACGATGGGGGCAATGGTGTTGCGCGCGACCTGGACCTTCTGTTTCAGGTCCATGAGCCGCTGCTCTTCGACCGTTTTCATATACTGGTTCGAAAGATATCCGAATACCAGGATAAAGAACAGGCCGATGCACAACCCGAAGAGGAGGATCCTGTCGCCGGCGGGTTTGAGAAGGGAATGGAATCCCGGGCCGCCGGCGCTGTTTTTTAAATGGTTCATTCGTTTACGTCAAAAATCCGTTTTTTTATAGTAAATACGAAGAAATTGCCCTGTCCCCGGTAAGGCGACTTGCATTCGGCCCGCAAGCGGTCGGCTGTTTCTCCCTTTCGCTCGAATGTTGCTTATAAAGATAATCGGAATGTCTTCGGATTCAGTTTCCCGGCCCCCGGCACGATTCGGTTTGGGGGGGCGCTGCCCGAATGGCTCCGATTAACCCCATTTGATCAATAATATCATGTTTGGAGGTCAACACATAGGGGTTTAACCGTCCGCCCCGGAAGGAGCTGTGTGAAGAGGAGCTTGGAAAAACAAGGGGGAAGGGAGGAGGATGGAGGGATAAATGCCCGTATCAAACAAATTCATGCGGTACTGGTGAGGTGATTTCGGGAAGCTGGTTTGCAGGGTAAAAAAAACGGGCCTCGGCGTTTTGCGCCGGGGCCCGCGGTGATGCATGGGGGAAAAACGGTCTTGCTTACTCGCCTTCGAGGTGAGCCGCCGAAACAAAGAGCTTCTTGGCGTATTTTTCAACGGTCCAGGTAACGGGGGTTCCCTTGGGAACCACAAAGGAGTCGCCGGCGTTGAAAACGTGACTGGGGCCGTCCTTCTCGGTTACCGTCACGCTGCCCTCGACGATGTAGCAGAACTCGAGTTTGGGGTGGAAGTGCTCCCAGCTTCCGGCGGTGCAGTCCCAGATGCCGGATTTGAAGTTCTCGGAGGAGTGCTGGAAGTAGGTCCAGTTGTTGGCAAAGGGCTCGCCGGACTTGGGGTTTACTTTTGCTTTAGCGGTATGCGAGAGTGCCTCGGATTTACCGAGTACAACGATTTTTCCTTCGGACATGTTCAATCTCCTGATAAAATAATATTATAAAAAAAGAGGGTTATTCGGTTTTGTCAAAACGGTCCGGGCTCAGGTCGTCCAGGGCGTACGCGGGCTTTTGCCCGAGCACGATCTGGGACATCACCTGTCCCATGATGGGCGCCAGCTGGAACCCGTGGGCCGAGAATCCGCATACGTGGAAGAGTCCCGGAACCTTGCTGGATTCTCCCACCACCGGCACCTTGTCCGCAAGGCAGCCCTCGAAGGCGGCCCAGCAGCGCAGCATCTGCGCCTCGGCGAGTCCCGGCATGATCTCCGTCATTATTTTCGCGGCCTTTCCCATCTGGAGCGGATCGATCCAGATCTGTTCCGTTTCAAGATCAAGGGGCGAGCGGTATCCGCCGCCGATGATGATGGAGCCGTTGGATGCGGCCATAAGGCCCAGCAGCCTGCCGGTAAGTCCCAGGGAGGTCCCTTTCATCATATTGGGCACCCTCTGGGTGACCATCATGGTGGGTGCGGCGGCAAACACGGGTACCGGGTCTCCCAGCATCTCGGAGAAGCGGCCGGCCCATGCGCCCGTGGCGTTTACAAGGGTCTCGCCCTCGTACTCATTTCCCGTGCTCGTGCGGACCCTGAAGCCGAAGGAGGTGGTCGTAGCCTCCACCACCCTTGTGCGGGAGAGGATGGTGACCCCCAGGCGAAGGGCGGTGTCCGCGTAGGCCTTGGAGGTGGTCAGGGGGTTGGCCAGTCCGTCCGTGTAACAGGCAAGGCCGCCCACCACGTGATCCGCCACATTGGGGGACATGCGAAGCACCTCGGCCCGGTCCACGATCACCTCGTGATCGTATCCCAGTTCGTTGAGTTTGGCCGCCCGTTGTTCGAGCTTGGCCATCTCCTCCTGGTTTTCGGCAAGGCGCAGGCGGGGTGAAACGTAGAACCCGCAGTCGGAGTTCACGGTCTCTGGGTGCTTGTCCCAGAGCTCACGGGCCGCCAGTGCCAGGGGGATCTCCCGGATATCACGTCCCTGGCAGCGAACGCCGCCGGAGTTGTGGCCCGAAGCGTGCCTGCCCGGTACATCCTTTTCAAAGATGATCACCGACTTCCCCTTGCGGGCCAATTCGATAGCGGTGGCGCAGCCCATGAGGCCGCCGCCGATAATAAGAACATCAGCTTTCATCGGTCCCTCCCAGTTCTGCATTTGCCAATTCCTGAAGACTCACGGGTTTGATGGGGGGCCGAACCCTGAGCTGGCGGGCATCCTCCACCGGATCTCCCGAAACCGATCCGATGATCTCCATGATCGCGGGGCCGCACATGCGGCCCTGGCAGGGGCCCATGCCGCAGCGGATAAGCGACTTGATCTCGTTGGGGTCCGAATAGCCCTTTGACGCGATCTCGCGGACGCGGCCGGCGGTGATTCCCTCACAGCGGCACACGAGGGCGTCGTCGGGAATCTCGTAGAGGTCCTTCCGGGGGGCGTACAGGGCGTCGATAAAGGGGCGGGGCAACAGCTCCTTCCTGAGTTCCTTGCGGACGGCGGTCGCCTGCAGCTCGTAATCGTCCTTGCCCAGCCGTTTCATCTCCCTTGCAATGGAGAGGGCGGTGAGTTTTCCCTTGAGCTCGGCCGATACGGCGCCGTGGACGAAGTTTCCGTCCCCGGCCACATATACCGAGGGCAAGTTCGTACGGCCGTCGTCGGTCACATCGGGGTGGCGGTAGCGCTGCACGGGGTCCCAGGCGTGGGTAACCCCCACCTGCCGGGTCAGGGCGATGTTGGGGATAATCCCCTCGTGCACGACAAGGGTGTTCGTGTCGAATTGAAGCTCCTTGCCGCCGCAAAGCGCCCGAACCCGTTCCAGGCGCTCGTCGCCTTCGGCCTCGACGTTTTTAATGCCCCGGTAAATGGGCACCCTTGCCTTGAGGGCGGCAAGGCGAACCGCGCCGAGCATCTTCACGCCCTTCATCATGAACCCCATGCGCATCATGGCCCCGGGCATATGCTTCAGGCCGGAAAAGATCCTTCCCGCTGGGGTGGTATCCAGGATCGCCGCCATGGGCGCGCCCAGGTGGAGGAGATGATCGGCAACGAGCCAGAGAAAGGGGCCGCTTCCCGCAAGCACCAGGGGCTCATTTGGAAAGAGGCCCGAGTCCTTGAAGAGGTTGGACACGCCGCCGCAGGTCATGACACCGGGCAGGGTCCAGCCGGGAAAGGGAACCGGGCGCTCCATGGCGCCGGTGGTCATCACGATATAGCGTGCCGTGAGTTTGCGCGAGGCGCCGTTCCGGGAGAACCAGACCTCTCCGGTGGGTTCCGCCTGCCATACCCTTGCCTGGGGGAAATAGTCCGGGGCGGTGCCGATAAAGCCTTCCACAAGGTCCAGCCCCTTTGTGTAGTCGGCCCCGAGCACCCCGTGCTGCCCCCTGGTGGTCTTTGTTATGTTTCGGTATATCTGTCCGCCGGGGCCGGCCTGTTCGTCGAGAACGGCAACGGAAAGTCCCTGTCGGGCAAGCTCGGCGCTGCAGGTAAGGCCTGCCGGGCCGGCGCCTATGACGATGGCATCGTAATTATTTTTCATCTGTTTCATCAACCATTGCATGCTGTCTTTTGACGCGCATGCCTTCCACTACGGGTTCAAGGCATGCCTGGCGGTTTTTCCTGCCGTCGATCTCAACCAGGCACTCGAAGCACACCCCCATGAGGCAGTAGGGCGCCCGTTTCTCGCCGTCGGCCGCCGAGCGGCAGAAATGATCGTCGTCGTGGCCCAGAAGGGCGGCGGCAACGGTCGTTCCGGCCGGCACTTCGATGGGTTCATCCTCGAAGTAGACGGAAACGGTGTCCCCCGGAGGGTTGCTTCCGGTAAATTTGCTTTTACTCATCTATGGTTAATCCGCTTGAGAGTGTTTCGCGCGGCGGGGCAAAGAGCCCCGCCTTGCAGTATTTCATCTTATACGAGGTAGGGCTGCTCCCACATGACCAGATCCTGGCCGAGTCCCTTTTCAACGGCGCTCTCGTACATGGTCATGGCCCAGGCGATATCCTGGAGGATCATGCCGTTGGAGATAAAGTACTTCTTTTTGGCGCTGTTCTTGTCCAGGTTTGCCATGCCGGCGGCGACCTTGCCGAGGTCCTGGATATCGCTCTCCTTGATCTCGCCGCTGTCCACGAGGTTGTGGAGCTGGATGTGGGGAATGGCGCGCTCGTCTTCGGGGAGCATCAGGCCCTCGATCTTGTAGGTCTTCTGCATCTCCCAGCTGTCGGGAACGATGTAGGCGTCCATCAGAAAGTCGTTCTCCACGTTTGCACGGCCGGGAAGGGTCAGGAGGGAGCCCTCCTTGAGCCACTTGTCCTCGAAGAGGGGCGTGTGGTCGCCGGAGATGGCGGAGGTGATCACGTCCTGACCGATCACGGCATCCTCGAAGCGGTTCACGGGGGAAACGTCGATATTGAGCTTCTCGCTCATCTCCTTGCAGAACTTCCTGGAAGCCTCCTCGTTGATATCGAAGACCACGACCTTCTTCAGGGAGGGCAGCGCGTTGACGATGGCCGTGGTGCAGAACTTGCTGATGGGGCCGGCCGCGATGACCCCGAGGGTCTCGCTGTCGTCACGGGCCAGGTAGCGGGCGGAAAGGCCCACAACGGCGCCGGTTCTCATGCCGCTGAGGATGTTGCTCTCCATGACGGCCAGGGGACGCGCAGTTTCCGCGTCGTTCAGGGTCATCATAAGGATGGAGCGGGGCAGGCCGTGTTTTTTGGGGTTGTTCACGTTGGAGCCGTACCACTTGTTGCCGCAGACCTTGAAACGGCCGCCGAGGTAGCCGGGCAGGGACATGAAGCGCTGGTCGGGACCGCCCTTGGGCATTCCCTCGAACTGGGGCTCTTTGGGGAACCAGACCCTTTGTCCGTGGGAGTTTCTGGTGGAACCGCCCATCACATAGTCACCCTTGCCGAGCAGGGTAAAAGCTTCGTCCATCATGTCGATGCAGTGGGGCATATCCGTAACGCCTGCGTCGATCATATCTTTTTGGGAAAGGAATTTCATTACAAGTCGGGATGAAGACATTTGAACCTCGCTATACTTTGATGCAGCCGTAAAAAGAACGAAATCGATACATTATTTCGTCTACCAGTTTGGGATACCGATCGTTCGCGGCAGCGCCGGCCGTTCAAAACGGCGTTTTCGATCCGGACTTTTTTACGAAGACATCACACTTAAGAGATAATAAAATCGCTGCCGAGCTCAGGTGAATATTCTATATCAGATACATCAGATATTGAATGTCTGTCAATGGTAAAATTCATTCCGGGGTATTAGAGCACCGGGAAACGGGGGGGACCCGTCCCCCTGAAGGGACGGCGGAACGCCCCGGTTCAGAGCTGGGTGACATTAGTGTTATATGGCCTTGAAAAGCCCGTTAACCGGGAAGATCCTGAATGATGTCGTTACGGAAAAAGGGACGCGTGAAAGTGTCGTGAGGGGTATTGGTTATGGAAGGAAATTGAAGATAAAAAAAATGAATGCGGGGCGAAATTCTTCCTCACCACGGTTTCGGGCGGATGGGATGGATCGACTCTCGATGGAGGCGTGTTGCTTCTTATGTGGCGACATGGGAGAGTCGGCATATCGACTCTCAATTTACATGTGTTGTTCCTTACGTAACGACACGAGAGTGTAGATCCATTGACTCTCAATGGGCATGTGTTGTTTCTACCGTGACGACATGGGATGGTAGAACCATTAACTCTCAAAAGCGTGGGGTGTTTCATGCACGACGGCACGGGCCGGCAGGGTTAGCGACTCTCGATGGACGTGCGTTGTTTCTTGCGTAACGACACGGGAGGGTAGAACCATCGGCTCTCAATGGGCGTGTGTTGTTTCTTTCGTAACGACACGGGATGGTAGATCCATCGACTCTCGATGGGTGCCGGTGCGGGAGGCGATGGAGAACAGGTAATGCTTCAGAAAAAACAGAGGGGGCATGACGGGCAAGGAAGATGATTTGTCTGCTCATGATACAAAATTGTTACCGTCGCCGGCGTGGTAGGCGTTGTGGAATATGCATCGGTTGATCATAAGCAGGGCGATTTTTCCGTCGGCATGAGGATGGTGGGTGGGTATGTGTTTGTTATGACGGTAAATCGCTGGATTTGTCGGTGCGTGGACCGGTCGATAATGTGCTTCGGGTGGTAATGCCGGGTATCTTATTTGGCGAAACGATAGATCGGAGAAGTGCATATCCCTACCGGTGATACAAAAATGTTACAAAAAAAGGCTCCTGCCAGGGAACGCGGGGAATTCCAAGGGCAAGAGCCTTCAATACTGCAACTGAAAAAAGTCAAACCGAGCAGAGGTACATACGAGGGGTAGAGTGCGGCTGAATATCTAAGTCAACCCCAGAGTTTTTAACCTTCCAAAGATCATATTCTTGCTGAAGGTTCAACCATACGTTTGGCGTCGTATCGAAAAACTTAGCCAACCGAATTGCCATTTCAGGTGTCACCGACTTTTGTTCATTTACGATCTTTGAAACGGCCTTTCTCGAAACCGATATTTTCAATGATAATTCAGTAAGCGTAATCGACAGCGGTTCCAAATAAAGGTTTTTCAAAATTACTCCAGGATGCGTAGGCTTTCTCTCTCTCATATGTATTGCCCTTTTCAGTGGTAATTTGCTTTCTCCCGTGGGATGCGGTTCCGCCCTACTCCAGAACATGCCGGAGTTCCCGCCGGATGGCGGAGAGGTGCTCCGCCATGTTTCGGGAAGCTTTGTCCGGATCTCCCTCCTTGATACCCGTTACGATCTCCCGGGCGGTCCGGATGGAGGCTTCCCTGTACTCCCTGCTCAGGCGCCCGGTTTTAAGGCCTCCGTGATGTTCGATCACCTTATCCAGAACGAGCTTGGTCATTTCGCGGATCACCACGTTGCCGGTGGCTTCGGCAACGGCCCTGTGGAAGCGGATATCGGCATCCAGGAAGATGGTGTACTCTGTTCGGGTGTCCGAAAGAGCGTCCGTGATTTGCCTGAGTTCCTCTATCTGGGCCTCGTCCGCCCTCTGGGCCGCGAGGGCGGCGGACTTGCACTCCAGCACCTCCCTGGCCTCCATAAGGTCGAAGATGGAGCCGGCGTGGAAGGCGGTGGTCAGCTTCTCCACGGTGGGATCGGTCCGGGGCAGGTGCTCGCTCACGAAGGTTCCCTTTCCCTGGATGGGGGTAAGGTATCCCATCACCACGAGGGCATTGACGGCCTCCCGGATGGAAGAGCGCCCGACCCCCAGGAGCCCTGCAAGGTCCCTCTGGGAGGGGAGGCGCGATCCGGGGGGAAGATCTCCGCTCTCTATCTGCGCGAGGATCTGGCCGGCGGCCATCTCCGGCGCCGAGCTCTTCTTGATGGTTTCAAATGCCATATCAGACGGCCTCGTGTCCGGTTCGCCCGATGATCTCGTCCTGGAGCTCTTCGGTGAGGTCAACGAAATAGTCGCTGTAGCCGGCCACCCGGACGATGAGGTCCCGGTAGTCGTCGGGATGGGCCTTTGCCTTTTTCAGGATCTCCCTGTCCACCACGTTGAACTGGATATGGTGGCCGTCCATGCGGAAGTAGGTGCGCACCAGCTGGGAGAGCTTGGTGAGCCCCGTGTCGTCCGATAGGACCTGGGGCAGGAACTTCTGGTTCAAAAGGGTGCCCCCGGTTCTCAGGTGGTCGATCTTGGCGGCGGATCGGGTCACGGCGGTGGGGCCGTTCCGGTCGGCGCCCTGTACCGGGGAGATCCCCTCGGAAAGGGGGGCCGACGCCTTTCTGCCGTCGGGAAGGGCGCCGGTGATGCTGCCGAAGTACACATGGCAGGTGGTGGGCAGAAGGTTCACCCGGTGCGCGCCCCCCCGGGTGTTGGGACGCCCGTCAACGGAGCGGAAATAGGCCTCGAACACCTCCTTGAGAACGTCGTCCGCGTAATCGTCGTCGTTGCCGTACTTGGGGGTCTTGTCCAGGAGGGCCCGGCGAAGGGCGTCCGATCCCTTGAAGTCGGCGGAAAGGGCATCGAGGAAATCGGTCATGGAGATGTTCTTCTTGTCGAACACATGGAACTTCAGGGCGGTGAGGGAGTCGGTGATGGAGCCCAGGCCCACCCCCTGGATATAGGTGGTGTTGTACCGCGCGCCCCCCGCGTTGTAATCCTTTCCGTTCTTGATGCAGTCGTCGATCACCAGGGAGAGAAAGGGAACGGGCATATGCCGGGCGTTGATCTGCTCGATGATGTTGTTGCCCTTGACCTTGATGTCCACAAAGTGGCGCACCTGCTTCTCCCATGCGGAAAAGAGCTCCGTAAAGCCTTCGAACTCGGCCGGGTCCCCCGTCCTGATGCCGATGTTCCGGCCGGTGCGGGGGTCCTTTCCGTTGTGGAGGGTGATCTCCAGTATCTTGGGAAGGTTCATATACCCCGTGAGAAAGTAGGCCTCCCTGCCGAAGGCCCCCGCCTCGATGCAGCCGCTGGCGCCCCCCTCCCTTGCGTCCTCCAGGCTCTTGCCCTGGTTCACCAGCTCCTGGATAATGGCGTCCGTGTTGAAGATGGAGGGCTGTCCGAAGCCCGTTTTCACGATCTTCAGGGCTCTCTTGATAAACCGGTCCGGGTTCTTCTTGCTGAGCTGCACCATGGAGGAGGGCTGGAGCAGGCGCATCTCCTCAATCACGTCCATGATCAGGTAGGTGAGGTCGTTGACCCCGCAGCTCCCGTCCCTTTTGAGGCCCCCGAGGTTGATCAGGGCAAAGTCCACGTAGGTGTTGCTCTCCTTTGCGGTGATACCGGTCTTGGGGGGGGCGGGATGGTTGTTGAACTTGATCCAGAAGGCCGAGAGGAGTTCCTTTGCCCGCTCCCTGGTGAGCGTTCCCTCCTCCATCTCCTTTTTATAAAAGGGGTAGAGGTGCTGGTCCAGGCGGCCCGGGTTGAAGGCGTCCCAGGGGTTCAGCTCGGTGATCACCCCCACATGCACGAACCAGTAGTACTGGAGGGCCTCCCAGAAGGTTTCGGGCGGGTTGTAGGGGACCTTGCGACAGATCTCCGCCATCTCCAGGAGCTCCTCCTTCCGGGCGGCGTCCTTCTCCCTTGCGGCCTTATTGGCGAGGATCTCGGCATGGCGCCGGGCATAGATCACCAGCCCCTCGGCGGCAAGGGCCATGGCCTCAAGCTGCTCCTTCCTGGCCATGGCATCGGGGTCGTGGTAGTAGTCCAGGGCCTCCGTTGCTTCGTCGATCTCCCTTTTCAGGTCTTTGAAACCCTTTTTATAGATCTTGCCGCCGCCGGCGGTGTGGCCCGGCGAGCGCTGCTCCTGGAACTCGGTGAAGATCCCCGCCTCGTATGCCGCCTTCCAGTCGTCCGGCAGCGCCTGGAAGATCTTCTCGCGGATGGAATGCCCCTTCCAGAAGGGGATGATCGTCTCCTCGTAAACCTCCTTGACCGAGTCGTCCGATTGGAAGGCCACCTTTTCCCGCTTTGCCAGGACGGAGAGATCTTCCGCCGAGTGGATGCAGACCTCGGGGTAGGTGGGAACGGCCTTGGGAAGATCCCCCCTTTCGCCCACGATCAGCTCGCCTTCACCGATATGGATCTTCTTGTTCTCCATGATATGGCGAAAGGCCCCTGCCCGCTGAACCGGCACGGATGCGCTCCTGGCCGCGCCGCCCTTGAAGAATTCGGTGAGAAGTACCGCCCTTTCGGCGGTGATGCGGGGTTCTGCTTCGAGGCTCTCTTTTCTCAGTTTCTCGATTCGGCTGTTCATGGTCATCCTCCAATGGTGGTCCGCAGTCCGGACAGGGTAAAGCGCTTCCTTATGCTTTCAACTCTTTCCCCGGAAAGGGGAGGGGTTTTCCCCATCCTGTTTTCCATGCCGAGGCGGTTGTACTTCTCTTCAGCGATACGGTGCCAGGGGAGCAGGTCGACGCAGGCGTCGGCTCCAAGGGAAGCGATAAACGCGGCGGTTTGCGCCGTGTTGTCGTCGGTGTCGGTTATTCCGGGAATCAGGGGGACCCTGATTCGCAGCTCCCTGCCGCTCATTGCGGCGATCTTCAGGTTGGTAAGAATCCGGGTGTTGGAGCGCCCGGTATGCTTCCGGTGCAGGGCCTCGTTCATGAGCTTGAGATCGAAGAGGAGGAGGTCGACGAGGGGTAATACTCTTTCAAGGGTTTCGGGGGGGGCGAACCCCGACGTGTCCAGGGCGGCATGGAGCTCCCTTTCCCGGCACTCCGCAAGCAGGGAGTGGAGAAAATCGGGCTGCATCAGGGGCTCTCCCCCGGAAAAGGTGACCCCGCCGCCGGATTCGTCGTAAAAGAGGCGGTCCTTTTCGACCTCCGCCATGATCTCCGCCGTGCTCACCTCTCTGCCCATGGTTTCGGGGCCGCCGAAACTGCCCGCCGGTCGTTCCATGGGCTGGGGATCGGGGTGGATGCTTTCGGGGTTGTGGCACCACCGGCAGGAGAGGGGGCATCCCTTCAGGAAAACGGTGGTCCGGATGCCCGGCCCGTCGTGGAGGGCATATTTTTTTATTTTGAAGATGGTTCCCTGAGCCATGGTGTTTCTTTCTCCCGTCCGCCTTTAAATCATCCGCTCCGGAAGTTCCGATCCTTCCGGAAAGTCCCGTCAATAAACCGGCAATCCGGGGAGTTGGACGGGAGCAATGGAGCCCTGGAGGTTCCGGAACGTCTCCATGCGTTGTTTTGTTTATGAATGATAAACGACGGAGGATGAAAGGTCAACAGGAATTCAGGAGATCAGGTCTTCAGACCAATTAGGGTGCGGTATTCGATGGTGCTTTGCCGATTGGAAAAATCCCCTCGGGCGTCGAGTCGGTGTAATACAACGTCTTCCAATATCATTCCACGCTCGGTGGCCCAACCGTTTTCCCGATACTGTTCCATGTCGGCGGCCCTGATGGGTTTTCCCGTTATCGTTCCAAGTCCGGTCGTCCTGCCGGATATGAACTCATACGGATGAACGGTTCAACGGGGGATGAATTCAAGCATGGATGTTCCGTTGGAGCATCGGCAGGTATGATAAGTGTCCCCGTGGAAGAGTGACGCATCTTTTTCTTGTCAAATTGATAAAATTGATGTCAAGTAACTTAGTCGATCACGGGCATGCGGCCTGTTTTCAGATACCGGCGCATTAAAGGCGTCGCACTCGAACAATAATCCCCCATTCGTTATAAGCAGGTTCGATTTAACGGGCCCGCCGTAACCGTTCTTTAAGAGTAGATCGGAACAACAGGAGCCGGATCAATACAGGATCCCCACCGGCTCCCGTCAACAGGCCTTTTTCCGCGCGGGCCTGGAAGGAGAACGAAAATAAAATGAGCAACACCCGATATTACCTGGTGGCCATGACCGTCTACCTCGGCATTGTCTGCGCCGTGTGCGCCGTGCTTTACAAGCCCCTGCAACATGCCTTCATGGCCAACTGGGGGTTCAACCTGCTCATCCTTTCAAGCCTCGTGGCGGGGGCGGTGATCAACTATCGCCAGGTGTTGAAGCTCGAACCCGAGATCCACTGGATCAAGATGTTCAGAACGGGCCGCATGGGTATCTCCGTTGCCGACAGCCCCGCCCTTTTAAGGCCCCTTGCAAGGCATCTGTCCGGGATCAACCGGGACCGTTTCAGCATGTCGGCCCTCTCCCTGAGGACGGTGCTGGAGGGGATCAGGGGGCGGCTGGACGATTCCACCGAGGTCTCCCGTTATATGATCAACCTCCTCATCTTTCTGGGCCTCCTGGGAACCTTCTGGGGCCTCCTCAAGACCATCGGCGCCGTTGGCGCGGTGATCGGCGGTATGGATGTGGGAAACGGGGATTTTGTCGCGGTCTTCGAAAAGCTGAAGGCGGGCCTTATGGAGCCCCTTTCCGGCATGGGAACCGCGTTCAGCTCCTCCCTGTTCGGCCTGGGGGGCTCCCTTGTGCTGGGTTTCCTGGACATGCAGGCAAACCACGCCCAGAACCGTTTCTTCAATGAGCTGGAGGAGTGGCTCTCCGGTGTGACCCAGCTCGTTGAACCGGGAAAAACGGAGCTGGAGGAGCACCAGGAGGCGTCCGCCGAAGCCGGTATGGAGAATCTGCTCAAGACCGTCGTGCGGGAGGTGCGAAAGAACAACCGGACCATGGAAAAAATGCTCGGGGAACAGGAAACCGGCGAGCCCGAGCCGTCCCGGCCGGCTTCCGTGAGTAAAGAGAAGTGACCCGGCCCCGTGCAAATCGATCCGTCGATGCGGTATCGCGAGTAAAGTAAAATGATCCGCTCTCGTGCCAATCGATCCGATAATTCGACTCCCGAGAGGAGAGATAAATGATCCGGTTCCGTGCCAATCGATCCGATAATTCGGCTCCCGAGAGGAGAGAGAAATGATCCGGTTCCGTGCCAATCGATCCGATAATTCGGCTCCCGAGAGGAAAGAAAAATGATCCAGTCCCGTGTAAAAAGATCCATCAATGCCTGGCCGGGTTATGTGGATGCCCTGTCCGCCCTTCTGATGGTGGTGATCTTCGTTCTCCTGATATTCTCCTTCGGCCAGTTTCTCCTTACCCAGATTCTCACGGGGCAGGAGAGCCGGATCGGTTCCCTGGAGAGCCGCATCAGCGAGCTCACCGAGCTGCTGGGGCTGGAACAGGCCAAGAGCCGGGAGTTGAACACCCAGGTGATGAATCTCTCCAGCCTGCTGGGGGATTTCACGGAGGAGCGCAACGCCCTGAACCGGCAGGTACAGGAACTGAGGGGCAAATCGGCAAAGGACCGGGTGGCCCTGGAAAAGCAGTTGCTCCTTATCGGGAGCCTCCAGGAGGATATCGACGCCCTGAGAAAGCTGCGTGAGGAGCTGGAACAACAGGTTGGGGGGCTGAGCGCCCTGGTGGATGCCAGGGACAGGGAGGCGGGATACCTCCGGGACCGTTCAAAAACCCTTCTTGCAAAGCTGGCCGACAAGGAGGAGCGCACCCTCCTTGCCCAGGAGAAGATCGATCGCCAGGATTATCGCATCCAGGCCCTTACCGTGCTCATCGGCCAGAGGCAGGAGGCCCTCGAGGAGGAGAAGAAGCTCACGGCGAACTCCCGGGCGGAGCTGGCCCTTCTGAACAAGCGGGTGGGAGACCTCAAGGCCGCGCTGGAGGAGGTGGCAAGGGCCCTGGACATCACGAAACAGGAGAAAAAAGCCCAGGCAGGGGAGATAAAGGACCTTGGAAAACGCCTGAACATCGAGCTTGCGCGACGGGTGAATAAACTGGAACAGTACCGCTCCGAGTTCTTCGGCCGCCTCAATGAGATTCTGGGGGACAACCCCAATGTCAGCATCGAGGGGGATCGCTTTCTATTCCAGGCCGAGCTCCTCTTTGCCTCCGGTTCCGCCACCCTGGAGGAGGGGGGAAGGGCTCAGCTCGCAAAGCTGGCCGTGACCCTCACGGAACTGTCCACAAGGATTCCCGGGGAGATCAACTGGCTCCTGCGGATCGACGGCCACACGGACGCCATTCCCATCCATACCAGGCGATTTGCCTCCAACTGGGAGCTCTCCACGGCACGGGCCGTTTCCGTTGTGCGGTTTCTCGCGGAAAAGGGGATTCCCGAAAAGCGGCTGGCGGCAACGGGGTTCAGCAAGTTTCATCCCCTTGTGCCGGGATATACCGAGGAAGCGCACCGGAAGAACCGGCGCATCGAGATAAAGCTCACGTCCCGGTAAACAGATATATCCAGCATGATATTCGAGTCGACAAGTACCCCGTCATCCGGTTTCCCTGGTCAGGGCCGTGGTCTCGTCGGTTCTCATTTCAACGTTTGCAATCCCCCTCAACGTTCTGAACCTGCTTGGCCCCGCGCCCGGTCCCGTTTGCCTGGCGAGATAGGCGCGGCCCTCCTCTTCGAGGAAACCAATTTCCGTGCCGGGTGTTCTTCCCGGTTTGATTAACGAACGGCCTGGGGGATGGTAATCCGACCTTTGTGGTGACTCTCATGGTTCTGTCGCCGGTATTCAGCATTATCGAGGGGGCGAGGTCGCCAAGTTCGTGTGCCGGACTTGGGGGCCGGGGCAGCGGATATCCGGAGTCCTCGGCCGTGGTAATTGTTGAGCCCGGTATAAAACTCGGTTATGATAACGGGAATGCCGGAAGCTGCGGCTGCCCGGAATGTAAACAACGGATATGCCCGTGACCGGACAAACGTCCCGGCAACGTTCAACGATTCCAATCGATTAAATAATCAGGAAATATGTTTATGGAAACCGTACTGTTCACCCCCCAGATGGGTATTGTTCTCGGACTGGTCGCCCTGACCGTTCTGCTCTTTCTCACCGAATGGCTCCGCGTGGACGTGGTGGCCATCCTCGTGATGGTGGCCCTGCCGATCCTTGGGATCATCGACGGAAGGGAGGCGTTCACGGGGCTTTCCAGCAACGCGGTGATCTCCATCATCGCCGTGATCATCATGGGCAGGGGGCTGGACCACACGGGGGTGATCAACAAGCTGATGAAGCCCCTCATGCGCCTTGCCGGGACCAGCCGGAGCAAGATCCTGGTGCTAATCGCCGGCACGGTGGCCGTGATCTCGAGCTTTATGCAGAACGTGGGGGCCGCCGCCCTTTTTCTGCCGGCCATCCGCCGCCTTTCCCGCCACTCCTGCATCCCCGTGTCCCAGCTGCTGATGCCCGTTGGGTTCGCGGCCATCCTGGGGGGCACGGTGACCCTGGTGGGGTCCAGTCCCCTGATCATGCTCAACGACCTGATCCGCCCTTACGGGTTCGAACCCTTCGGGCTCTTCAGCGTGCTGCCCGTGGGGCTGGCCCTGGTGGCGGCGGGGATCCTCTACTTCATGGTGGGAGGAAGGCTGCTGCTCCCCGGCGAGATGGAGTGCGATATCAGCGAACGGGAGGAGAAGGACCTGATGGTCTATTACCCGGAGCTGGGCAGCCTCCACGGGATGACGGTGCCCGAAGGCGGAGAGGTGCTCAGGGTCGGGGACCTCTGCGAAAAGTACAATATCCACCCGGTTGCCCTCTTGCAGGACGGCGAAACGGATATACTCATGCCCCCGGACAGGGCCATGCGCCTTGCGCCGGGCTCGTCCATCGCCGCGTACGGGGCGCCGGCCATGGCGGCCCTGCTGGAAAAGGAGCACGGCTATCGGCCCGCTTCCTGCGCCGACCTCTTCGGCGACACGCTGTCCGACGATCACTGCGGCGTGGTGGAGGCGCTGGTGCCCCCCCATTCCCGCTTTCTCGGAAGGGCGTTCGGGGAGATCCGCTTCCGCCACAATCACCTCATGGCCCCCCTTGCCATGACCCGGGGCAACGCCACTTATTACGGCGGGTTCCAGGACATGACCGTGGAAGCCGGGGATACCATGATCATGCACGGCTCATGGGAGAGCTTTCACGTCATGCGTCCCAGGCGGGAGATCCTCTTCGTAAAGGCCCTGGACCACGAGGTGCTCCACCCCGAGCTGGCATGGCGCGCCCTGGGGTCCTTTGCCCTCTCGACCCTGCTGGTGCTCTTCTCAAACCTGACCCTGTCGGTCTGCCTCATGGCGGGGGCACTCTCCATGATCCTCACCCGGGTGCTCACCGTGGACGAGGCCTACAACGGCGTGGACTGGCGTACGGTGTTTCTCCTGGGGGGGCTGATCCCCCTGGGCACGGCCATGCAGACCACGGGGGCGGCGTCTTGGCTCGCCTTTCATTTCATGAACGTGCTGGGGGCTCCCCACCCGGTGGTGTTCATCTTCTTCGTGGGGGTGATTTCGACCCTCTTCACCCTGGTGGTCTCCAACGTGGGGGCCGCCGTTCTCCTGATTCCCCTTGTGGTGGATATGGCGGCGAGGCTGGGGGCGGACCCCCGGCTGGCGGCCCTTGTGGTGGCCCTTTCAGCTTCCAACTCCTTTGTCCTGCCCACCCACCAGGTGAACGCCCTCTACATGGGCCCCGGTCATTACACGAGCATGGATTACCTGAAGGTGGGCACCCCCATGACCCTGATCTTCCTCGTGGTGATGACCGCCATGGTGAGCCTGTTCTATTAAACCGGCGACCGTGAAAACGCTTTTAACACGTAGCTCGTCGGAAAAACAAATTTACGATTTCGGGGCAGCCCGGGAGGTTCGGTCGTCGATTTAATCGCGGCGATTGCGTAGGGGATCACATTGCGAGGGGATCGGTGGGGATCTCTTTCCGTTTTCGCTTGCACCGGTATAACGCCTCGTCGGCTTTGGTGAGAAGGGTATCGGGGAGGCCCTCTTTCGAGGCGTGGATGCCGATACTGAGTTCGACCGAAACGCCCGGTATGCTCTGTTCCCGGTTCCATTGCTCAAGGGCGGAGCGAATTCTTCCGACCACCTCCCGGCCTCCGTTCTCATCGGTGCCGGGCATCAGGATGACGAACTCGTCGCCGCCGAAGCGGGCGAGGGTGTCGTAGTCCCGCACGGCCGAATCCAGAATTCCCGCCACGGCGCACAGGACCCTGTCGCCGACAACATGGCCGTGGGTGTCGTTGATCGCCTTGAAACGATCCACATCCGCCATCAGAATGCACACGGGCCGGCCATGCCGCTCGGTCTCTTTCAGATCCCGCTGAAGGGCTTCGTCAAAGTAAAGGCGGTTGTAAATACCGGTCAGGGGATCCTTGACGGCCTTGTCCATGAGGAGCCGGTGAAGGGTCGCGTTTTCCGTGGCGATTCCCGTGAACTTCCCCACGGCGGCGAGGAGTTTCATGTCCCCTTCCGTAAACGTTTCTTCCAGTGGCAGGGTGGAGGGACGATCGCCTCCCGCCTTCCGGCGGCATGAGGGGGGAATGACCCTGTTGATGAGCTCGATGGCGCCGGTGACCCTGTTTTTTCCATCCAGGAGGGGAACACAGACAAGGGAGCGGGTGGTGAACCCCAGGGCCCTGTCGATACGGGGGCTGAAGCGGGGATCCTTCCGGGTGTCCTCCACAAAGATCGGATTTCCGTGGAGACAGACCCGGCCGACGATCCCCTCTCCCATCTCCATGTGAAAGGTTTTGACCTTTTCCGCGTTCAGTCCCATCACGATTTCGAAGTTTATCCGGCCGGTTTCATGGTCCACAAGGTAGAGGGACCAGTTCCGGGGGGAAAAGTAGCGACCGATAATTTCCATGACCCTTTTGTACACCTCGCCGGTATCCAGGGAGGAGGTCAGGGCCGTGCCGATGTCGCAGAAAATATCCGCCTGAAGTTCATCCATGGGGAATCTCCATGATTTTGGTGTTTATTTGGTTACCGGGGCGGACCCCATGTGGAGCCGATGGGGTAGAATTACACATGCCGGAATGAAGGGCAACGGCAAAATGCGCCCTTTGCCCCGGGGGTTGCATTATATGTCGCCATGGGGCAGGATGGAATAATACCGTCTGCTTGGAGGCTGGGGCCGGAATCGCGGGAACTGGAGAGAGTTCTGGGTATAGCTTTTTCCAATGGTTCGGCGGCGCTGTAAAAATCATTCTGAAATGGGGACGCGGGGATTGCGCATGGGTAACAATGGGGGAACCGGAACTGAAAAGCGGGGCTTCAGCGTGCAGGTGATCGTGGGCGGCTTGTGTCTTGTCTGGACGATCATTATGGCGGGGGTTCTCTGGTGGGAAATAGACGGTTTGAAGCGATCCGTGTTTGAGTTCGCGGCCATCGAGGCCCGTGCCGCCTTTGAAAAGGACCTTGTTTACCGGAGGTGGGCCGCCGTTCACGGAGGCGTTTATGTTCCCGCCACGGAAGCCTCGCCGCCGAGTCCCTATCTCTCGCACCTGGAGGAACAGGATGTGATCACCTCCGGGGGGCGGAAGCTGACCCTGGTAAACCCGGCCTATATGACCCGTCAGGTCCATGAAATGGGGAAGGAATCCTACGGCCCCAAGGGACATATCACCAGCCTCAAGCCCCTCAGGCCCGGGAACGCCCCCGACGACTGGGAGAGAACCGCCCTGGAGTCGTTTGAGCTGGGGGTAAGGGAGGTGCGCGGGGTGGGCGTCATCAACGGGGAGGAGTACCTGAGGCTCATGCGCCCCATGCGCACCGAGGAAAGGTGCCTCAAATGCCATGCCGAACAGGGATACAAGGTGGGGGACCTCAGGGGCGGTATCAGCGTTTCCGTTGCAACCCGGCCGTATCGGGCGGTTTCCGAGGCGAATATGGGAAGGGTGACGGGGGAGTTCCTGCTGGTTCTTTTTCTGGGACTTGCGGGGCTTGGGGGGGCCGGGTATCTCCTCGGGAGAAGGGAGCGGGAGATGACCTCCGCCATGACGGAACTCCGGCGCAGCGAAGAGCGGTATCGAAACATCGTCACCACCACCACGGACGGTTTCTGGATCGTGGATTCAAAGGGGAGGGTGGTGGATGTCAACGACGTATACTGCCGGATGAGCGGTTATTCCCGGTCGGAGCTCCTGGATATGCCCCTTGGAATGCTCGAGGCAAGGGAGTCGGAAACGGAACTTGCGGCCCATATCCAAAAGGTCATGGAGGAGGGCGGCGACCTCTTCGACACCGTTCACCGGAGAAAGGACGACTCCCTGTTGCATGTGGAGGTCAGTACCAGCTATCTCCCGGATCTGGATTTTTTCGTGGCCTTTATAAAGGATATTACCGAACGGAAACAGGCCGAGGAGCAGCTTTACGAGAGCGAACGGAAGTTTAAGAGTCTGTTCGAGGAGGCGCCGCTCAGTTACCAGTCCCTGGACAAGGCCGGCAACCTCCTGGAGGTGAATGAAACATGGCTCTCGACCCTGGGATACGAAAGAGGCGAGGTGATCGGAAGGAACTTCGGCGAGTTTATCAGGCCCGGGGAAAAAAGTCGCTTCGAGGTGAGTTTCCCAAGGTTCCTGGCGGTGGGGGAGATCCTCGGTGTGGAGTTCGAGGTGGTGAAAAAGGGCGGAGAAACAATCCTTGCCTCCTTTCACGGGAGGATCGGAAAGGACCGGGAGGGTAAATTCAGGAGAGCCCATTGCGTGTTGACCGACATCACCGCCCAGAAGGCGGCCGAGGCATCCGCCGGCCGGGAGCTCAGTCTCAACAGGGCCATTGCCGAGATCTCCAGTGAGCTGCTCAGCGAGAAGTACGAGATCAAGCGCGTGGCCGACAGGGTCCTGGAGTACGCCCTTGAGCTCACGGACAGCCCCCACGGATTTGCCTCGGCCATCGACGGGAATACCCTTGAAAACGTGGGGCATACCCTCACGGACATGTACGGCGATATCTGCCGGGTCGCGGATCGGCGCATCGCCTTTCCCATCTGCGAGGACGGAACCTACGATGCCCTCTGGGGCCAGGCCCTGAATACAAGGGAGGCGTTCTTTACCAATTCTCCCGAAACTCATCCGGCATTCAAGGGATTGCCCGACGGGCATATCCCCCTTTCCCGGTTCCTGGCGGTACCCGTGGTAATGGGGGATCTTCTCATGGGGCTTATCGCCCTTGCCAACTCGGATCATGACTACACGAACGGGGACCTCCAGGCCATGGAGCGCCTTGCGGAGGTGTACGCCCTTGCCCTGTACCGCCAGCGCTACGAGCTGGAGCGAGAGGGGCTGGAGGGGCAGCTCAACCACCTCCAGAAGATGGAGGCCATCGGGACCCTTGCGGGGGGGATTGCCCATGATTTCAACAATATTCTCTCGCCCATCGTGGGATACGCGGAGATGCTGGACGAGGATCTCCAGGAGGACAGCGTGCTCCGGGAGAGCACGGGCAAGATCCTTACCGCCACCAAGCGCGCCAGGGACCTGGTGAAGCAGATTCTCACCTTCAGCCGCCAGGCGGAGCAGGAGATCAAGCCCCTGAGGCCCCATCTGGTGCTCAAGGAGGTGCTCAAACTCATTCGCGCCACCATCCCCTCCACCATCGAGGTCAGGCATGAGATCGACCCGGAAACAAGGCCGATTCTGGCCGATCCAACCAAGATCCATCAAGTGGCCATGAACCTCATCACCAATGCCTACCATGCCATGGCGGAGCAGGGGGGGACCCTGTCGGTGACCCTCGGTAACGCGGCGATGAAAGGGGCACCCGGGGAGCCGGGCACTCCCGCCTCGGCCCCGGAAGTCCCGGAGGGGATCGAGGGGCCCTGTGTTCTGCTCTCCGTATCGGATACCGGCGTGGGCATGGAACCGTCCGTCCTCGAGAAGATCTTCAATCCCTATTTTACCACGAAGCCAAAGGATAAGGGGACGGGGCTGGGGCTTTCGGTGGTGCACGGTATCGTGAAGAGTTACGGCGGGGAGATCCGTGTTGCCAGTACTCCCGCCAAGGGGACCCGGTTCCATGTATACCTGCCCGCCGATGTGAAGGAAGAGCTTCCCGAGGAGGCGGCGGGACCCGGGGCCTACCCCACCGGGCATGAGCGAATCCTGCTCGTGGACGACGAGGAGCCGGTGACCCGCCTGGGGCAAAAGATGCTCCAGCGCCAGGGGTATACCGTGGATGTGATGAACAGCAGCACGGACGCCCTTGAAACGGTAAAGGCCGCTCCCGCCCTGCACGATATGGTGATCACGGATATGACCATGCCGAACATGACCGGAGATCGCCTTGCCCGGGAGATCCTGAAGATCCGATCCGGCATGCCCATCCTGATCTGCACGGGGTTCAGCGAGCTCATCACTCCGGAAAAGGCCGCCGCCATGGGTATCCGGGGGTATCTGTTGAAGCCGGTGTTGAAAAAGGAACTCGTCCTTCTGGTCCGGAAGGTACTGGACGGGGGAGACGGCTTCGAGGGGGCGTAAGATCCAGGGATCATTTTACGAGCTCATCATGACGTATGGGCTTAGACCCTGCCAAACAGATCAAGTCTGGGTCAAAATTACGTTTCCCGACTTTTTACCGCACCATCGTTATTGGCTTAAAATCCATTGAGCGTGATCCTCTCCCCATCTCCAACCGGGGTCCCCTCCGGAACCGGCGTTTTTGCTTATACATTCAACTTTCGGGATTTAATCCCTCTCGCCCGACTACACAGCCCTGGAATTCACACCCACCGTGATTACGGCGTGTAAACAGCGCCGCCGGTGTGGATAAAGAACCGTTCCCGCGCGAAAGCCGAAAGTCGAGTTGCTGAGCAGGCAACTAAAACGGCAACCCTTTGGTTTTACGGCCCCCTGTCAATGAAGAATCCGCAGCCAGACCGGTCCGGGTATTCAATTGCCGGGTTACTAAATACGCTTTCTCCCCTTAATAAGAACCCGTTCAGGCAGGCCCCTCGGAAACTGGAAAGAGCTTGACAGGGTGAGAATTGGCATATACACATACCCCCTATATGTATGTGGATATACCCCCTGTATGTATGTTTCGGCTAAAACGACAATCGAGGCGGAGGATGATGAATGGGTCTGTGTGGCGAGGATAAAACAAAGTATATTAAGCGGTTGAACAGAATTGAAGGGCAGGTGAAGGGCCTCAAGAGAATGGTCGAGGAGGACAACGCCTGCATGGATGTGCTCAAGCAGGTGGCTGCCGTGAACGGGGCCGTGCGCTCTCTGGGGATCGTGATCCTCGAGGAACATCTCAAGGGGTGTGTCGCGGGCGCATTGCAGGGCAAGGACAAGAGCAGCGACGAGGACCTGATCCATCAGGTCATGGAAATATTCACGAAGTTCAGCAGGTAGGAGTTGAAAGATGATCGGACGTTTTTCGGATGTGGGACAATACAGAAAACTATTCGATACCGGAGATCTCGTCCGGGTTTTTGTCGGCGGGTTTCTTGCGCTTGCGGGGTATCTGGTGCAGCTGTGGGGCGGTGGGCTGTTCGGAACGCTGCTGATCCTCGCGTCGGTGGGCATCAACGGCTTTCCCATCGTCAAGGAGGCCGTGGCGGGGCTTATGGAGAAGAAGGTGAATGTGGACGAGCTGGTGAGCATCGCCATTATCGCGAGTCTCTTTTCCGGTGAATTTCTCAGTGCCGCCGTGGTCAGCTTTATCATGGTGCTGGGCGCCCTGATCGAAGAGGCAACGGGGGAGTCGGCGAGAAAGGCGATTCACGATCTGATCGAGGTCTCCCCGAAGCGGGCGATCCGGGTTGTTGACGGCCGCGAGGAGGAGATCGCGGTGGCGGACGTGAAAAAAGGGGACCTCCTGCTGGTCAAGGCCGGCGAGCTGATTCCGGTGGATGCCGAGGTTACGGAGGGAGGCGCCGCAGTGGACGAGTCCTCCATCACCGGTGAGCCCATTCCCGTGGACAAGGTTGCCGGCGATACGGTGTATGCCGGCACCCTTTGCGAAAACGGCCTCCTTACCGTCAGGGCCGAGCGCGTTGGGAAGGAGACAACCCTCGGCAGGGTGATTTCTCTTGTCACGGAGGCGGAAGGCCACCATCCCGAGTCCGTTTCCCTGATCGATCGCTACGCCCAGTGGTTCACACCGTTTATCCTCTTCTGCGCGGCGGCTACCCTGGTGCTTACCGGCGAGCTGAGCCGCGCCGTGACCGTGCTGATCGTGGGGTGCCCCTGCGCATTGATCCTGGCCGCGCCCACGGCCATCGTGGCCACCATCAGCCGGGCCGCGAGGGAAGGAATTCTCATCAAGGGCGGGAAGTTTATCGAGCAGGTTTGCACGGCAAAAGCCGTGCTCTTCGACAAGACCGGCACCCTTACCGAGGGAAGCCCCAGGGTGGCGCGGGTGGTTGCCGGAGAAGGGACAACGGAATCGGACATCCTTGCCATGGCCGCCGCCGTGGAGAGCGGAAGCACCCATCCCCTGGCGCGGGCCGTGGTCGAGGCCGCCGGGGAGCGGGGCATTGCCTTTGAAAGGGCCGGAGACCTGTTCGTGGAGGGTGGTACCGGCATCAGGGGAACCGTGGACGGCAGGAGCGTGGAGGTGGGCAAGGCGCCCCTTTCGGGCGTCATTGTGGATCTTCCCAGGGAACTTACGGACTCCCTTGCCGTTATCCGGGAGAACGGGGAGACGCCCCTTATCGTTTATGAGGACGGGCGGGCAAAGGGCATCATCAGCGTCACGGACCATATCCGGAGCACGGCGGCGGAGTCCGTGAAGGGCCTTAAAAAACTCGAGATCGACACCATCGGCATCCTCTCCGGGGATCACGGAAAGGCCGTGGAACTCGTGGGGAGCGCCGTGGGCGTCACGGAGAGCTGGTCCGATCTCAAGCCCCACCACAAGCTCGAGAAGATCGACGAGATCAGAAAAAAGGGCTTCGAGGTGATCTTCGTGGGGGACGGCATCAACGATGCCCCGGCCCTTGCCGCATCCAGCGTGGGAATCGCCATGGGCGCGAGGGGCACCGAGGTCGCCCTTGAAACGGCGGATATCGCCCTGATGCACGACGACCTGTCCAAGCTTCCCTTTCTCTTCAGGCTCAGCAAGCGAATGGTGACCATTATCAAGTGGAACATCGTGTTCGGCATGAGCTTCAACCTCATCGCCGTGCTGGCGGGGGGCAGCGGGATGATCTCCCCGATTCTCGGGGCCGTGGTCCACAACGTGGGCTCGGTGATCGTGGTGCTTTCATCGGCGAGCATCGCCTTTGTGTTCGAGAGAAACAGGGTCGCTTAAACCCGGTAAGGGGGGGGAACATGACGGAGCCGCGCCCGTCGAATCGTTCGTTGTGAGTCGACGGCTTTTGCCTTATTGCCGGCCTTCCGGATACGCTTACCGCCTCCCACGGTTAAAGCAATGTCATGATTTCGGGATAGGATTGGGCCATGTGGCTCCGCTCTTATTTCCCGTGATACTGTTCCTGATGGAATTTTTTTTTGAGGTGTCGCTGTGGCTGGAGAAGTGATGTGGATAAGAAAAAAAGAGTGTTAAATCAATTGTGTGTGATGGTGGTTGGGGGAATTCGAATTTGATATCATACTCTTTTAGTCGGTAATGTTTGGGTTGCGGAGTTAGTTGTGGCTAAAAAGTATTTACAAACAAAAATAGATCGGGTAGAAGGTATTTGTTTTTTAAATCGGTAAAAATGCAGCCCGCGCTTTCGCGGGGCTGTTCCAACGATACCCAAGACCATCCCCATGGTATATTCAGAAAAAAATCAACTGGAGGAGATATGAAGAGGTTATTCACCGCAGTCATCGCATCACTTATGGTCCTTTCCGGCGCGGCAACGGCATTTGGTGAGGAGATTACCGTATACTCGGCAAGGAAAGAGCATCTGGTCAAGCCCCTTTTCGATGCCTATACCGCCGAAACCGGAGTCAAGATCAACTATTTGACCGGGAAGGCCCCCGTGCTCATGCAGCGCATCAAGGCGGAGGGAAAGAACACCCCCGCAGATCTTCTTATCACCGTTGATGCCGGAAACCTCTGGAACGCCGCCGACGAGGGCATTCTCTCTTCGGTTTCCTCGGAAAAACTCTCGGCCAATATCCCCTCCCACCTGAAGGATCCCGAAAACCGCTGGTTCGGCCTTTCCATCCGGGCAAGGACCATTGTCTACAACACGGACAAGGTGAAACCCTCGGACCTCGGCACCTACGAGGCTCTGGGCGGCCCCGAGTGGAAGGGAAGGCTTCTCCTCAGAACCTCCAAGAAGGTGTACAACCAGTCCCTGGTGGCCATGCTCATGGCGGATCATGGAACCGAGGAAACCGAGAAGATCGTGAAGAGCTGGGTTCACAACCTCGGCGCTCCTCCCTTTTCCAGCGACACCAAGGTGCTTGAGGCCGTTGCCGCCGGTCAGGGGGATGTGGGCATCGTCAATACCTATTACTACGGCCGCCTGATCAAGAAGAATCCCGCTCTTCCCCTGGCCCTGTTCTGGCCCGACCAGGACGGCAAGGGCGTTCATGTGAACGTTTCGGGTGCGGGCGTGACCACCCATGCCAAGAACGGCAAAGAGGCGATCAAGTTTCTGGAGTGGCTCTCATCGAAAAAGGCCCAGAACCTCTTCGCGGACGGCAACATGGAGTACCCCGTGAATCCCGAGGTGAAACCCCACGAGACGGTTGCCGGATGGGGCAGCTTCAAGGAGAACACCCTGAACCTCAATAATGCGGGCCTTCGCCAGGCGGGTGCCATTCGCCTGATGGACAGGGCCGGATATAAATAAAGCCGGTGCTCCAGGGGCCCGCCGGTCCTGAAAAAACGGCGGGCCCCGACGGAGTGTCGGAGGGGAGGCGGGCGCTTCACCCAGATGGGCGGGACCCTTGCCAGGTATTGTCCCACTCCTTCCCCTTCGTTCGGAATGGGTAAAGAGTCGATAACAGGTACATGTCCACAACAACGGTTGGGTTTCATCGGCATCGGCGAAACGGCACGTTTCGAATGCACCGTCTCTGTGGAACCATGTGATGCCGAGTCCCTGAAAAAGGGGCGGAGGACACAGTCAGGTGGATGGGAAAGTGAAACAAAAAAACAAAGTCTTCGACATATGGCGGGGGATCGCTCTGGGGGTATCGCTTTTAACGGCGTTGCCCCTTTCTGTGATTCTCCTCTCCTTTCTCAAGGAGGAGCCGGAGATCTGGGGACATCTTCTTTCGAATGTGCTTCCGGGGCTTATCTCCAATACCCTTTTGCTTACCACCGGGGTCCTGGCCCTGACCTTTGTCCTGGGCGTGGGCCTTGCATGGCTCACCGCCCTCTGTGAGTATCCAGGAAGAAAACTGTTCTCCTGGATGCTTTTGCTTCCCCTTGCCGTGCCCACCTACGTGCTGGCCTTTGTCTACTGCGGGCTCCTGGATTTCTCAGGGCCGGTTCAGACCCTGCTTCGCGCGATCTTTCCGGGGCGCTCGATTCCGTTTCCTCAGATTCGTTCAGCGGGCGGCGTGATCCTGGTCATGTCCCTTGCCCTCTATCCTTACGTCTATATCCTGGCCAGAAATGCCTTCATGACCCAGGGAAAGCAGGCCCTGGAGGCGGCACAGTCCCTCGGCACGGGGTATGGGCGGGCCTTCTTCTCGGTGTCCCTTCCCATGGCGCGGCCCTGGATCTTCGGCGGCCTGATGCTGGTGCTCATGGAGGCCCTGGCGGATTTCGGCGCGGTGTCCATTTTCAACTTCGACACCTTTACCACCGCCATCTACAAGGCATGGTACGGCTTCTTCTCCCTTACGGCCGCGGCCCAGCTCTCATCGATCCTCGTGGTGATCGTGTTCGTGGTGATCCTTCTGGAGCAGCGGATGAAGGCGCGCATGCGATATACCCAGAGCGGTTCGCCGGATTTTTCGCTCCAGCGCATTCCCCTCACCGGCCGCCGGCGCTGGGGCGCGTTCCTCTTCTCCCTTGCCGTGCTCTCGGCCGGATTTATCGTTCCCTTTATTCAGCTGCTCGTCTGGGTGATCGGGGTGTTCGGGGAGGAGTTCAACACGCGGTACCTGGAGTTTCTTTCCCATTCGCTCTTTCTGGGATTTTCGGCCATGGGGGTGATCATCTTCCTTGCGGTTCTCCTTGCCTATGCGGAGCGCCGGCACAAGGACAGGGTCATGAACCTGATGGTGCGGATATCCGTGCTGGGATATGCCCTTCCGGGCACCGTTCTTGCCGTGGGCATGGTGATCGTGATCTCCTTTTTCGACAATCTCCTGGCGGATTATGTCACGGGGGGAAGAACGGTGATCCAGGGCACCGTGGTGACCATGATTCTCGCCTACATGGTGCGGTTCATGGCGGCGGGGTACAACTCCGTGGGCAGCGCCATGAAGCGGATTACCCCCTCCATCGACGAGGCCGCAAGATCCCTGGGCACGGGGGGATTTTCCCTCCTGGCCCGTGTCCATGTGCCCATCATGAAGAGCGGTATCTTCACGGCGGCCATGCTGGTCTTCGTGGACGTGATGAAGGAGATGCCCATCACCCTCATGACCCGCCCCTTCGGCTGGGATACCCTCGCGGTGAAGATCTACGAGCTCACCAGCGAGGGGGAGTGGGAGCGGGCGGCCCTGCCGGCGGCGGCCCTGGTGCTCTCGGGCCTCATACCGGTTTTTGTCCTCACCCGCCAGGGGGAGAAATGATCACGCTCATGATAAAATCGACAGGCACGCATAAAAACGCGCATTGAAAAAATCACCTCTGAACCATTTGCTGTTCAAAGTACATGAGGGGCGTCGCGAAGTGGTTAAATCTTCGAGATACGACTTTCGACGGGACCATAAAAGTTAAGGTGTCATAATGATCTTACAGCTCAAGAACGTTACCCGTTCCTTTACGGACAAGCCCGTTGTGAACGATGTGGGTTTCTCCCTTGAAAAGGGGGAGATCGGGTGTCTCCTTGGCCACAGCGGGTGCGGCAAGACCACACTCCTGCGGATCATCGCGGGGTTCGAACCGGTGGATGAAGGAGAGGTGATTCTCCACGGAAACACGGTCTCCTCGGGCAGGGGGCAGGTCTCCCCCGAGAAACGCAGGGTGGGGATGGTGTTCCAGGATTATGCCCTGTTCCCTCATCTCACACTCCGGGAGAACGTGGCATTCGGCCTGGGGCACATGGGAAAAGCCGATCGGGACCGGCGAATCGGAGAGCTCCTGGAACTCGTGGGGCTTTCCGAATCCTCGGACAAGTATCCCCACGAGATCTCCGGTGGGCAGCAGCAGCGCACCGCCCTTGCCAGGGCCCTTGCCCCCCGGCCGGAACTTCTCCTCCTGGACGAACCCTTCTCGAACCTGGACGTCACCCTCAGGGAGCACCTCTCCGTGGAGGTACGGAATATTCTCAAGGCCCACGGTACCACCGCCCTCATGGTGACCCACAACCAGAACGAGGCCTTTGCCATGGCCGATGTCGCCGGCATGATCGACAACGGCAGGCTTCTCCAGTGGGATACTCCCCACAACCTCTACCACCGGCCCCAAAGCCGCGCGGTGGCCGATTTTGTCGGGGAGGGAACGCTGATCCACGGGAGCGTGGTGGGTAAAAGCGAGGTGGAAACCGCCCTTGGGACTCTTACCGGGGATTTCTCCTATCCCTGCTCGGACGGCTGCCCGGCGGATGTTCTTGTACGCCCCGAGGATATCCTGCTTGACGAGGGAAGCGTACTCAAGGCAAAGGTGGTTCAGAAGAACTTTCGGGGTCCCACGATTCTCTACACACTGGCGCTTTCCTCTGGGGAGCGGGTGCAGTCCCTAATCTCCAGTCAGCATGAGTTTCAGGTGGGAGAGCATATGGGTATCAAGGTGGTGATGGACGATATCATCCTGTTTCGCAAGTGATTTTCCGTCCTGGAAGACGCCGGGGGAAGGTTTTCTTCCGTTGCCGTGTTGGGGATACGGAACTAAATAGTTCCACACCCACGGGGGCCTCGGCTCAGGAACTCCGAAGTGTTTATTTATGCTGAAGGAAAAGTAAAACCGTTGTAAGTGGGGAGTTTTTATTTCACGTTCCCTTAAATAAATCCACCCTCTCGAGGGGCTCGCTTCAGGAAACTCGAGGCATTGCCTTGCTCCAACAGCAACGCGAATCATCCGTAATTGTGGATGTTTTTCTTTCTTGGCCCCTTAAACTGAATTTCTGGTCCATGTGTTCCTGGAAGGAAGCGATTTGGTTTCGTCCCGGGGGTGGAACAGCTCGCCCGGGACGAAGGAAAGATTTAGTCGGGAAGGCGTACAACCGTGACGGGTTTGGCGCATCTTCGGACGACCCTCCTTGCCGTGCCCCCCATGAGGGCGTCGGCCAGGGCCCCGTGGCCGTGGGTGCCGATAACGAGCATGTCGTAGTCGCCCCGCTCCATCTCCTCCAGGATCTGCACCGAGGGGTTGCCCTCTCGGATCAGCATGTCCCGCACCATGTTCCGGCACTCGGTGAGCTCTTCTCCCGCCTCCTTGCAGAAATCTTCCAGGCGACCCCGTATGGTCTCCTGGAAGTCGCTTCTCTTGAGTTCCCTGAGGGAGTTCCATGTTTCCTCGCCCATGTAATCGATAAGCTGGCTCTTGCTCGAGGCGGGAATCTCCTCGAGAACATGGAGTACCGCTATCTCGGCATGGAGGCTGTCGGCAAGGAGCGCCGCATAGCTGAAGGCATGGCGGGCGCTTTCCGAAAGGTCCGTTGCATACAGTATGTTTTTTATCTTGGGCAGCATGGTTTTCTCCTTTTTGATAAATACGTTGGGGATCAAGTGCCGTGTCGGAAAATCCGAAGCCGTGGATGAATTGTCGACCACGGCCCTTCCGGCTCTCCCTGATTTTTCCTCATTTAACAAGTAACCGTCTCATTGCTCTCGGGATGTGTCGCGGTTTAACGGTGGTGAAGGCAATGCTCATGGATACAACCGATTGCCGCCGTTTTTCTTTGATGCACTTTGGTGCCTTGTTGCAATCGGGGAACGATTGGAATCAGGATTGGCGACATCAGTCCCGACGGCGCTCTCAGTTGCCTCATTTTATATGAAAAAGTATGACCGAATCAAGTCCTGAACAAGGCGCGTCGTTAATTAGCGTAATCCGGGACTTTCAGCCGGGCAGGGGAGGCGATAACGATACCCGGTTGACGGCCTGCTGAAGTGCATGCCCGTGAAGCGGTTGATCCATATGGGTCGGTTCCGGGTTGCTCGAATCCTGAAACACCGTGCAAAGCCTCGCTTTGGCCATGAATCCGGCACGAAACGGAAACCGTTGTCACGGATATGGGCTTTCACGACGCAGTACCGCTTAGAGGAGCGGTATAAATAAAACACACAATGATTCAGGGGTGAATGTCGCCTTGAAAAGCGACAGCCTCCTCGGAAAGTGTGGAACTATTTATTACCTCAATCTTTATTCATGGAAACGGCGACCGTTTTGTCCAGTTATCAAGGTGTGAAACACATTACCATATAGTGTTTAAGGGGTAAATAAACTCGAATCCCGAAAGCCGGTTTGTTAAGCCAAACAGGAGATCGGCGAGGGGAAAACGGGAAGGGAGCGCGGATCGGGATCAGCCCGGACGGCACCTGGAATCTTCGATGGCCGAAACAAGGGCTTCAATGGGCATGGGCTTGTACAGCAGGAATCCCTGGACCAGCCGGCAGCCGTTGTCCCTGAGAAAGGAAAGCTGGGCCGGGGTTTCCACGCCCTCGGCAACGACCTGGTAGTTGAGGCCTTCGGCCATGCGGATAATGGTCCTGGTGATGGCCACGTCGTTTTGATCGTGGGGGATATCCTTGATAAACGAGCGGTCCACCTTGAGTTCCCGGAGGGGAAATCGTTTCAGGTAGTTGAGGGAGGAGTAACCCGTCCCGAAATCGTCCATGGAGAGCTGTATGCCCGAGGCCCTGAACCTTTCCATGATCCCGACGGCCCTTTCGATGTTTTCCATGGGGGTGCTTTCGGTGATCTCGAAACAGAGGCGCGACCTGTCGAAACCGGTATCGGCAACGGTCTTTTCGATGGCGTCGAACAGTCCCTCGTCGTTGAACTGCCGGGTGGAGAGGTTGATGGACAGGGATATATCCCCGTGACCCGCATCGTGAACAGCCTTGATGTCGGCCATGGCGCGCCTCATCACCCACTTGCCGAGGGGGACGATGGCATTGATCTCCTCGGCTGCGGGAATGAATTCCGCGGGACTTACGAATTCGCCGCCCGGTTGCCAGCGCAGGAGGGCCTCCACGCCGTGAATCCTGTTCTTCCGGATATCGACCTTGGGTTGATACACCAGGTGGAAGGATGAGAAATCCTTGACGGCCCTGCGCAATTCGGTTTCGAGGAAGGTTTTCCGGAGCATCTTTTCCTGTAGTGCCTGCTTGAAAAGAAAGACCCTTCGCTTGCCGTCCTTTTTCGCCCTGTAAAGGGCCATGTCGGCGTTTTTCTCCAGGGTCACCATGTCTTTCCCGTTGTCCGGATATATTGCAACACCAATGCTCATGGAAGTAAAGACCTCTTCTCCCATGACTTCCAGGGGGTCCCTTAAAAGTTCGAGCAGGCGACCGGCGAAATCCACCGCCTCGTTGCCGTGGGAAATATTGTTCAGCACGATGACGAACTCGTCTCCGCCGTACCTTGCAAAGGTATCGCTCTGTCTGCAGACGGCCGCGATCCGCTCCTTTACCTTGCAGAGGAGTTCATCTCCGAATGGATGGCCGCAGGAGTCGTTGATATCCTTGAAATTGTCGATGTCCATGTAAAGGAGTGCAAGGCGATTTTCGGCTCTTTCGGCCGAGGAGATGGAGACCTTCAGCCGGTCGTAAAACAGTCTCCGGTTGGGCAGCCTTGTCAGGGGGTCGTGAAAGGCGAGGAATTCGAGTTTCTCTTCATTGAACTTCTTTTCAGATATGTCGTGGAACACGGAGATAAAACTTGAAATCTCTCCCGACTCGTTCCTGATGGAGGAGATGGAGAGCCATTCCGGATAGGCGATGCCGTCTTTTCTGCGGTTCCATATCTCGCCGCTCCACTGCCCCTTTTCCAGGAGATCCTTCCACATCCGGCCGTAGAACGCTTCGTCGTGGCGGTCGGACTTCAAAATCCTCGGGTTTTCTCCCACGGCTTCATCGGAGGAGTAGCCGGTGATCTCCGTGAAGGCGTTGTTGACCTTCTGGATGGTACCGTCGCGGTCGGTGATGGCGATCCCCTCGATGGTGTTGGTGAAAACGCTCTCCGTGAGGAGCAGTTGCTCCTCGAACTGCTTGCGCTTGGTGATGTCCCGGTCGATCCCCCTGTAACCCGCGTGCCGGTTGTGTTCGTCAAAGAAGGGAACACCGCTGGTTTCGAGGACCACCCGCGATCCGTTCCGGTGCAGGTTGATGTTTTCCATGCCCTGAAACGGGGCCGAGTTTCGGGCGATTTCGAGGAATGCGGCCCGGACCCGCTCCCTTTCAAATTCGGGCATCAGGTCAAAGGGGGTCTTTCCCAGAATCTCATGGGGGGCATAACCGAGGATATCGGCGATCTTCGGGCTCACGTAGGAGTACCGGTTGTCGCGATCGACCTCCCAGATCCAGTCGCTGGTTGTTTCCACGAGGGAGCGGAACCGTTCTTCGCTGTGCCTCAGCTCGTCTTCGGCCTTCTTATGTTCCGAAATGTCCCGCCAGGTCGTATGGATCACCTCGTTGTCCCTGTCGGAGGAGATGGTGGTGAGAATAACTTCCACCGGAAACACGATTCCCCCGGCCTTCAGGTGGTTCCATTCGAACCGGTGGCTGCCGTTTTTCACGGCCAGGGCCATCATCTCCTGGGCCTTTGAAAAGGAGTCCCTGCCGTCCGGCTGATGCTTGGGCGAGAGTTCCGACGGGTGGGTGCTGAGAAACCGGGCCTTGTCCGGATACCCCAGCATCTCGACGGTGGCCTGGTTGCAGTCCACGAATTTGCGGTTTTCGAGGATCAGGATGGCGTCCCGGGACTTCTCGAACAGGGTGCGGTACTTTTCCTCGCTTTCCCGAAGGGCCTGTTCCGCCCGGATATGTTTTTCCGCCTCTTTCTCGAGTTCCCGGACCCTCTGTTTGAGCATTTCGTATGTCGGTGTTTCATCCATTTTGGGTGTTCGGCTCCGATCCTCGAATATTTGTAATAAATTCAAGGCAATCAGGTCGTTCCGCGCTTGCGCCGACCATACGGTTTCAGGTCGTTTCCGGCCGGGCGGCTTGCGGGAAACGGAGCTGTTATATGAAATTCCGCCCGGTTCGGACAACCGGTCCGGGGTCGCTCTCCCGACGGATATCATCCGAACGATTGGAATTAAAACATTTGTGCCGGATTCGGGCAATAAAAAAAAGGCACCCGGTATTAATTCCCTTTACCACTTGGATTTATGAGGCGCGGTGCATCCTGACGAAACCAGTCCGCCCGATGATATGATCGAGCCCGCACGGCGGGGTGTCGGCGAGGGGTGTTTTGAGAAGAATGGCGGGGAAGCAAAGCTCCTTCCCGGGGGCTTATCTCTGGGTTTTGATCCATTTCAGAAATGAGGTGGGCACCCATCCCATGGTTGTTAGCTGATGATCGTAACAGGGGAGCTCCACGGCAATAAAGCGGTCGATATAGATCTCCAGTACAACGACGTCGATCCCCATCCACGGGATTCCATTGGGGAAACTGACCTTCAGGATGCCTGCAACGATGAGTCGGTATGCTTCGGGCGCTTCTGTTTCTACCATGAGTTGACTTTGAAAAATGTGATGCACCTGGTTTTTAATTTGTGCCCCCGGCAGCACCCATGGGGAGTTGCCCGGACCCGGTACCGGGGCAGTCGTCCTGCCGGCCGGTACCGGGCTGTTCGGAACCACGGTTGTGTTCGGAGCATCCTTTCGGGATGTTCCCGTTTCCCGGGAGGGCGGAGACCTGGCTGAAAATGAAGAGAAAATCGTCATAACCGCAAAACCTCGAAACGTTGAAAACGTTGGGAAAACATCCTGTACGGGATCGTTTCAACCCCGGCCCCGTAATCTTGCCGGGGGCCATTGTCCCGCAATCGCGAATGGGCCTCTATATGGTCGACAAGTCGTGGCGAATCGGCCTTCTCCACGATTTGATGGATAGGATACTATTGCGAAATCATGAAGAAAGCTGTTTTATTTGTGTAACAGTTTGTAACCAAATGTAGGAATCGGCGGTATGAAGATGAGGAAAGGCAATACTTCCCGGGAGGGGAGAGACAAGATTCGGCGATATGGCTGGGTCAACTATCCGGGGAAAGGGCGAATGCCACGGCTTTTTCGGCGTGTATGGCCGTTGTGTCCAGGAGTTCCACGTCCGTATCGCCCTGATTCACCAGCAGGCCGATCTCCGTGCACCCGAGAATGACCGCCTCGGCGCCCCTGTTTGAAAGCTCTTGGATAATCCGAAGGTATTCTCCTTTCGACGGATCGAGTATCCGGCCCAGGCAAAGCTCCCCGTAAATCACATCGTGAACCGTTTTCCTGTCCCGTGCATCCGGAATCAGCACCTCCAGGCCGTGTTCACGTTCCAGGCGGCCCCTGTAAAAATCCTGCTCCATGGTAAACGCCGTGCCCAGGAGGCCCACTTTTTTGATCCCCTTTTCCTTCAGCACCCCGGCCGTTGCATCGGCGATATGCAGCAGGGGAATGCGAACGGCTCCCTGGATTTCAGGGGCGACCTTGTGCATGGTGTTGGTGCAGATCAGAAAAAAATCGGCCCCGGCGGCCTGGATACCTTCGGCGGCTTCGGAGAGAACACGCGCCGTTCCTTCCCAGTCGCCCCTATGCTGCAACTTTTCGATGGGAGCGAAGTCCACGCTGTACATCACGATTTTCGCCGAGTGCAAACCGCCCAGGGCTTTTTTGACGCCTTCGTTGATTGCACGGTAATATCCCGAGGTGCTTTCCCAGCTCATCCCCCCCAATAGACCTATGGTTTTCATACGATTCCCCTTTGTTATTATATTTTGAACGTCGGCGAAAAGGCTCCCCATGCCCGCCGTCCGTGTTGGCCGGGCGCGTGGCGTCGACACCCCGCCGGTGCGGACCTTTCTCATGTCCGGTTGATTTCCCGATTTCGGATACCCCGTAACATAGCAGGGATTTTCTCTTTGAACAGATACAGTTTTTGAAAAAGCGGAGATAACAGATTCGTGAAGACCAGGGGGAATCATGCTGCTTGTCCTTTAACAGGAAAGGTCTCGATTGCCGGCTCGGTATGACGGGGGGCATGGGCGATATAAACTGTTTTGAAGGTTAAGGGGTTGAAAATATAAATTTATTTGTGCTGTAACCTCCTTGTAACCTTTTGGTAACCCGTAGTTGTTAAATAGGATGGCAGTACAGAAGCTTAAGACCACGTTACATCAAGGATACCACCAACCCCTGTTCTTCCCCCCCCCCTTGTTCGACCGGGAAGGATACGGCGTTTCAGTGCATGCCCGGAATAAAACGACGGTAGCTTCAATATTACGTAAGGACGGCCCGATCACCCGACCTGCTGTTGTGTGTCCGGATCAGGGGATCATTTCCCGTTACCGTCCCGGAAAGCATGGAGGTCCTTTTCCATGTTTCGGCGGGTGGATTCCCGATCGTTGTCGTGGATCGTACTGCGGCAGGTGAACCGCTCCGGGCGACGGTTACGAGACCGCCTGTTTCCCATGCCGGTCGGCGGTATGGTTTGGCGCAGCGTGATTTTCGCGGCACGTTTTGGTGTCGCGGCGAATATTTCGGGATTACAAACTGCTTCCCACAGGCCCCCGGGGCCCTCGGTAGCGGTATCACCCATACAACGTTTCGCTCAAAGCCGTTTCCGGCTTTGATTGAACGAAGGAAATATAAATTTGGAAACGACAGAGCAAAAACAGAAAATTTTGTCCGCTACCCTCGATCGCCTGAAAGAAAAGGCGCACCTTCCCCAGGATCTCGTTTACCTTCTGGGGGAAACGGCGAAATTGCAGATCGAGGCCGGTAAGGGAATATCAATGGAGCCGCCTCATATGGATATGGGGGATATGAAGGACCGGGTTGCCAAGGGCGGCTCCTGTCTGGCGGCGGGTGATCTTCCCCTGGACATGGAGCAGGTGACGGTCTTCTTTTCCGAGATCACGGCACTGATCAAGAGCCGGACCGAGAGCATGCCCGCCGGCCTGATCAATGCCGCCGAGCAGGTCGAGGCCGCCGTGGAAAGCGGTGAACTCGACCTTGGGGCGGCCGTTCGGGAATGTCTCGGGGGGGAGGGGGGCCTTATCGCCGACTGGGCCGAACGTACACCCGATGCACCTGCGTCCCTCCGCTTTCTGGTGCTTGCATCGGTTGCCCCCTCCCTGGGGGTTGCCGCCGGCCGGCTCTCGGCGTTGCTTACGGACGGGGAAAGCGAAGGCGGGGTGCGCCCCACCGGAACCTGTCCCGTATGCGGCAGCCTGCCCCATATCCTGGAGCTCCGGGAAAAGGAGGGGGTGCGTTTCGCGGCCTGTTCCGTGTGCAGGCATGAATACCGTATCCGGCGTCTGGCCTGCCCCGTATGCGACACAACGGACGCGGACAAAATGAAGTACTTCACGGCCAAGGGGGAGCCCGGTTTCCGGGTGGAAACCTGCGATGCCTGCAAGACCTATGTAAAGACCATTGATTTCAGGGAACTGGACAGGGTCTCCTTTCCCGCTCTCAACGACCTGGAATCCCTTGCGCTTGATCTGTTGGCGGCGGATCAGGGATACGCAAGGCCCGCCCCATCCGTATGGGGCATATGAGCCGTTTCAGACCATGAACGGTCATCCATCCGAAAGGGAATTCGATCTTTTGTTCCGTGCTCGGATCGAGGCCGCCTTTGAATTTGCTCTTATGACGTCGGTATGTGGACTCAAAAGTTCCTTTAGAAGAACTCAAGTCGGAATTCCCGGTTCATTGAATCGGAGTTTCGGCGGACCAAACCGGAGTTTCCGGTGGATCAACCCGGTTTTTCGAAGGATCGGACCGGATTTTTCCGGTGTTAAAGGATAAATCGCCCCCGGGCGTAAGGTACAGGAAGATAACCCGAAACAGAGTTATTAGGAGAGACAATGGAGATTACCCGCAGGAATTTCGTAAAACTGGCATCCGCGGCCGCCGCAGGCGTTGCCGCCGCTCCGGTTTTCAGCGGATTGGGCACGGCTTCCGAGGAAGCGGAGGCGCCCCTGACAAAGGTAGAGCAGCTGGCGCCCGAGTGGAGCAAGCAGACCACCACGGTTTGTGCGTTCTGCTCCGTGGGTTGCGGCCTCGTGGTTCATACATCCCTAGAGACAAAGCGTGCCTTCAACGTGGAGGGAGACCCGGATCACCCCATCAACCAGGGTGCCCTCTGCGCCAAGGGAGCGGCCACCATCCAGATGACCGAGAACCCCAAGCGTACCACCAAGTACCTTCACCGGGCGCCCTACAGCGATAAGTTCGTGGAGAAGGACTGGGACTGGTGTAAGAAGCGCATTGCCCGCCTGATCAAGGATTCCCGGGACAGCTCCTTCGAGGAGAAGAACGAAAAGGGACAGGTGGTGAACCGCACCATGGGCATCGCCTCCCTGGGCTCGGCGGCCCTGGACAACGAGGAATGCCTTGCCATGCACTCCTTCATGCGCTCCCTGGGCTTGGTGTACGTGGAACACCAGGCGCGTATCTGACACAGCGCAACAGTCGCGGCTCTGGGAGAGTCGCTCGGACGTGGTGCGATGACCAATCACTGGAACGATATCCAGAACAGTGATTGTATTTTGATAATGGGAAGCAATGCGGCGGAGAACCACCCCATCTCCTTCAAGTGGGCGCTCAAGGCCCAGCAAAACGGCGGGAAGATCATTCACGTGGACCCCCGTTATACCCGTACCTCGGCGCGGTCGGACATGTTCATGGCCCTTCGCTCGGGAACGGATATTGCCGTTCTGGGTGGAATGATCCGCTACATCATCGAGAAAAAGAAGTACTTCCCCGAGTACATGAAGGAGTACACCAACGCCTCCTTTATCGTTGGCGAGGAATACGGTTTCGAGGACGGCCTCTTCACCGGTTTCGACCCCGAGACAAGGTCCTACGACAAGTCCAAGTGGGCGTTCGAGATGGATGAAAACGGGGTGCCCAAGCGGGATATGGAGCTGACCCACGAGAGGAGCGTGTTCCAGATCGTCAAGCGCCATTTCGATCGCTACACAATGGACAAGGTCTCCTCCATTTCGGGTATCTCGGAGGAAGATCTCACCGCCCTCTACGAGACCTACGCGGCAACGGGAAAGAAAGACAAGGCCGGAACCATCATGTACGCCATGGGCTGGACCCAGCACTCAGTCGGCGTCCAGAACATCCGCGCCATGGCCATGATCCAGCTTATGCTGGGGAACATCGGTATTGCCGGCGGCGGCGTGAACGCCCTTCGCGGGGAGTGCAACGTCCAGGGCTCCACGGACTACGCCCTGCTCTACCATATCCTTCCCGGCTACCTCAAGACCCCCCTGGCGGGGCAGGACACCCTTTCGCAGTACAATACAACCTATACGCCCGTGAGCATGGATCCCAAGAGCGCCAACTGGTGGCAAAACTACCCGGCCTACTCGGCAAGTTTGATCAAGGCCATGTACTCGGAGAACACGCCGGAAGAGGGATATAACTACCTCCCCCGCCTGGACTCCCACAAGGCGGACATCTATTCCTGGATTCCCCTGATCCACCGCATGTACGAGGGCAAGTTCTCGGGCGGACTCATCTGGGGCATGAACCCGGCCTGCTCGAGCTCGGACGCGATCAAGACCCGCAAGGCCCTGGGCAAGCTGGACTGGATGGTGAACGTGAACCTCTTCCAGTGCGAGACCAGTGACTTCTGGAAGGGCCCCGGCATGGACCCCAAGAAGATCAAGACGGAGACCTTCTTTATTCCCTGTGCTTCGGCCATCGAAAAGGAGGGATCGGTTTCCAACTCGGGCCGCTGGATGCAGTGGCGTTACAAGGGCCCCGAGGCCCCCGAGGGCGTGCTCACCGACGGCCATTACTTCCACGAGATCTGGGAGGAGCTGGTGAAGCTCTACGAGGAGGAGGGGGGCGTCTATCCCGAGCCCGTTACCCGCCTGAGCTTTAACAATATGTGTGAGAAGGACGAATCCGGCCATTACGCCTTCAGCGCCAGGAAGACCGCAAAGCTCGCCAACGGCTGGTTTACCCGGGATACCGTGGTGAAGGGAAAGCAGTTCAAGAAGGGGCAGCAGGTCCCGAGCTTCGCCTACCTCCAGGCGGACGGCTCCACCACCTCGGGCAACTGGCTCTACTGCAACTCCGTGACCGACGAGGGCAACAAGTCCGAGCGAAGGGACAGCACCCAGACAAAGGAACAGGAGCGCATCGGCCTCTTCCCCAACTGGACCTGGTGCTGGCCCGTGAACCGTCGCATCATCTACAACCGCGCCTCCGTGGATATGAAGGGCAACCCCTGGAACCCGAAAAAATCGGTGATCCGCTGGGACGGCAAGAAATGGCAGGGGGATGTGCCCGACGGCGGCTGGGCCCCCGGCACCCGTCACCCCTTTATCATGAGAAAGCACGGCTTCGGCCAGCTCTTCGGCCCGGGGCGGGCGGACGGTCCCCTTCCCGAGTATTACGAGCCCCTGGAGTGCCCCGTTGCGGAGCATCCCTTCTCATCCCAGCTCAGCAGCCCCACGGCGGTGCAGGTGGACAAGGAGGAAAAGGCGGTCTGCGACCCCCGCTTCCCGTTTGTTGCCACCACCTACCGCGTGACCGAGCACTGGCAGACCGGCTCCATGACCCGCTGGCAGTCCTGGCTCGTGGAGACCGAGCCCCAGATGTTTGTTGAGATCAGTCCCGCTCTGGCCGAGCTTCGCGGCATCGAGAACGGCGAGAAGGTCACGGTGGAGAGTGTTCGCGGTTCCCTCTGGGCCGTCGCCATGGTGACCGAGCGAATTCAGCCCTTCAATGTTTCCGGCACCAAGGTTCATATGGTGGGCATGCCCTGGCATTACGGCTGGGTGACCCCCGAGGGCGGCGGCGACTCCGCCAATATCGTGACCCCCAACGTGGGAGACCCCAACACCGGTATCCCCGAGTATAAGGCCTTCATGGTGAATGTACGCAAGTGGAAGAAGGGAGATAACTAATGAAAGGTAAAAGTTTTTTTGTCGACCTGACCCTGTGTACGGCATGCCGAGGCTGCCAGGTGGCCTGCAAGCAGTGGAAGAACCTGCCCGCCGAGAAGACCCGAAATGTCGGTTCCCACCAGAACCCCCAGGATCTCTCGGCCAAGACCATCCGTCTGGTGCGGTTCAACGAGAGCAGAAGCGACGACGGTAAGTTCAGCTGGAACTTCTTTCCCGAGCAGTGTCGCCACTGCATCGAGCCCCCCTGCCGGTATATCGCCAACCTCTATGCTCCCGAGGCGGTTGTCCAGGATGCGGAGACCGGCGCCGTGGTCATGACGGACAAGGCGATCCTGAAGACCGCCAGGAGAAGGGTGAACCTCGAACCCTGGCAGCTCTGCCCTTACAACGTGCCCCGCATGGATGAGGAGACCGGCCTCTGGAACAAGTGCGACATGTGCGTGGACCGCGTCAAGGCGGGCATGAAGCCCTCCTGCGTTCTGAGCTGTCCCTCGGGCACCATGAACTTCGGTGACCGGAAGGAGATGCTGTCCCTGGCCGAAAAGCGTCTGGCCGAGGTCCGAAAGACCCGCCCCGACGCATACCTCGCGGACCCCGAAGAGGTTCGGGTGATCTATCTCTGTGATGCGCCCGCCGAGAACTACCACGACACCCTGCTGGCAAAGAGGGGGGAGAAGGGCAGGATTCTCGCGGCGGCTCAAAAGCAGGCGGTAAGGATCGCAAGTACCGGCGGGCAGGAGAAGCACTCCCGCAGGGATTTTCTGACAGGCAAGCTGGGTCTTGGAAGTCGCAAGGCATAACCCCAACGGATCGGAGCGTAAAACATGAAAAAAATATTTTCCATATTTCTGGTTTTCATTGCCCTGACGCTGGGGAGCACCCTGGTTGTCGCCTCGGACGAGGAGGGCGGGTTCGAGGCCCCCGATGACGGCCTCTCCATCAACTACATCAAGGGCCACAGCGAGCGGGACCTTGCGGTGGAGTTTAACCACTCCAGCCACGAGGACTACGACTGCTACGACTGCCACCACAAGGTGCAGAAGGCGAAGAAAGCCGAAGGCCCCCAGAGCTGTGCCGTCTGCCACGACAACTTCGACGTGGACAACACAAAGGGCTACCGAAGCTACTTCAAGGCCATGCACAAGATTCGCCAGGCGCCCAGGACCTCTCGTCCCTCCTGCGTGAGCTGTCATACCGCCGAGTTCGGAAACGACAAGGACCTGACCGGATGTACCCGTTCCGGTTGTCACGCCCAGGGGCTTAACTAACCCCTCGTCGTTATGATTTGAAGTGATAAAAAAGGCCGCCCGTGAACATCGGATCACGGGCGGCCTTTTTGCAGCCGGGGACGCAAGTTAGGGGGGAGTTCTTTAAATCCCCCCCGTTCAACGGCCATAGCACCAAAAGGGGACAGATTTATTATTTGGGGGTATTATTGTTTCCAAGTCCCTTAAGCTACAAAGAGTATTCAGTAACTCCATAAATACCGTTGTCGTTGGCCATCGGCCGTTCCGCCGAACTATCGGGCGACTTTTGACCGTGCTCGTCTGGAACATCTCCTGCTATATATTTTACCGCCCGTTGGGGTTGCTTTATTATCAAATTTTCCGTGGCGCGATTTCACACCACGACGACCTGCCCTTAAACCGCACCCGCTGAATGCTTTTCCGCCTTAACCGAGAAAGTAGCGTTAATTCCGGGCGCATGAAATAATCCTTACTACCCTCCACTCTTTAAGAAAACAGGTTTGCTTTTTTAAGTCACTTATTTTTTCTTGTTACAAAACGCGGAATCGCTTATTCTGAAATGAACTGTTCGACGGCGGCGGCGTTAACTTCAAACAGATTATGCGGTTGTGGAAGAATTCTTTACGTATCCCCGGCTCTCTCTCCTCGGCAATTTCCCCTTATCAATTCTCTCGGGCTGTTCAGGTTGATGAAAAAAACGGACAGCGGGCTTGGCCCGGACGGTGTTGCTCTTTTCCGTCAAATTTGGACGGAGCAAACCACAATTCTGAGATGTGGAATCATTTACCAATGAGTACGAAAGTTACCCGACTATAATAGATGACAAAACCAATTGAAAACATGGTTGTTTTTCAGCCAATTTTTTCTTTTGGAATGTCGGGTGGCTTTTGAACGTATGAATATCTCCCCAAAGCTTGTTGTTTTTTCGATAATGAACGGGTTTTTATCTTAAACGATACGCTGTTTCATTTAAAAAAAACTGGAGTGCTGCCATGCCTGAAGATGCGGTTGATTTTTTTATTTCAAGATTCAAGGAACGTCTTGCCGGTGATTCTCCGGAACTTCCGGTATATTATCGCCCCAGAAGCTATCGAAACGCCTCGGTCCGATTCAGGGGCTGCAAGATCGAGGATTTTGCAAGAAGGCGGCGAATTCTCGAACAGAGCGGCCTCAACGTGTTCCTGTTTCCGGCGGCTGAGATTCCCGGATGCGATCTCCTTTCGGATTCCGGCACCTCCACCATGACCATGGAACAGTGGGCGTCGCTTTTTCTCGGTGACGAGGCATACGGGTCCAACGAAGGTTATTTTGCCCTGAAAGCCCAGATCACGGAGACATTCGGCCCCTCTTTCGCTCAGACGGATCCCCGAAGGGAGAACCTCTTTATCTTTCATCAGGGAAGGGCCGCCGAGAATGCGTTCTTCGGAGTGCTTTCAAAGCTTCTCCATGGGGCAAAATATCCGCCGGTCAGGGGGGGCGCGCGCCTCTCCGGGGAGCTTGAGTGCGGTCTCGGCAAGATGATCGAGACAAAGCGCCGGGCATTGGGAGGAGGTGACCGGCCCTGTTACATCATTCCCAGCAACTCCCATTTCGACACCACCGAAGCCAATATCGCGAGCAGCGGCATGCTCCCCCTGAACCTGCCCTGCCGGGAACACGTGGAAAACGACGTCACCTTTCCCTTCAGGGGAAACCTGGATCTTGCGGCCCTCGAGAACCTGCTTGAAAATGAGGGGGAGCGGGTGCCGCTTGTCTATATCACGGTGACGAACAACACCGGGGGCGGGCAACCCGTATCCATGGCCAATATCAGGGAGGCCGGAAAAATTGCCCGTAAATTTGGAAAACCCCTGCTTCTGGATGCATGCCGGTTTGCCGAAAACGCCTGGTTCATAGGCCGGAGGGAGGCGGCATGCAAAGGCCAAAGCACCGTCGATATTATTCACGGGATGTTCAGCGAGGTGGATGGTTTTCACATCAGCCTCAAGAAGGACGGGTTGGTAAACATGGGCGGAGCCCTGGTTTTGAAACAGGACGGGTTTCTTGCGGGGTCGTTTCCGGAGCTTGAAGGCAGGCTCACGGACCACCAGATCCTCACGGAAGGGCATCCCACTTACGGGGGGCTCACGGGAAGGGATCTCGGGAGCATTGTCCAGGGGCTCAAAACCATTGTCTGCAAGGACTATCTCGACCACCGGATCGGTCAGGTGGAGAGGTTCGGAAAAAGGCTTTCGTCATACGGCATCCCCATCATCACCCCCGTGGGCGGCCATGCTGTTTACATCGACATGGACCGGTTCTTCTCGGACATCAAGACCTCCGACAACGACTTCAAGGGGATCGCGTTCACGGCCCTTCTCCTGATCGCCGGCCACAGGTTTTGCGAGCTGGGGCTCTATGCGTTCGGCAGGCAGGTGGAGGGAGAGGAGTGCCCTCCCGTTCCCAGGGTGAACTACGTCAGGGGAGCCGTCCCGCGCCTTGCCTACGAGGAGCGGGATCTCTTTGCCGCCGCCGAAGCCGTCAAGGTTCTTTACGACAACAGGGGGGATATCCCCGGTGTTGAGGTCACCCATGGAAAGGACCTGTTCCTGCGGCATTTCAAAAGCAGGTTCCGTTTCAATTTCGAATCATAAGTTGCGGGTTCCGTTCCCGGGGCGCGGATGTCGGAGAAGGTGTAAATACCTGTCGTTCAGGAACGAAAATTGGATTACCCGAACACGACCGGGCCCTGCCCGGTGTTCCGTGGGGTTGGTACTCGCTTATGATCGGGGACCAACAGCGGAATTAGTTCGGGTTAATAAAGTTGCATCCCCGAGTGAGCGGCACCCCGTGACGGTTGGATGGGATGACGGCATACGAAGGTATGGTTGGATCATGAAATTCTTGACAACCGGTGCCCGGTTCTTTCATCCTGTGAAGGAGACCCGTGGACCGCGCGGGCGGTGTGCGTGAAATGACGCCCGGCCGGTGCTTGCTCCCGGCCGTGTTCCGAAGGAAGCGCGCCCCTCGGCGCCGTGGAAGCCGGCAGCGGTTTCCGGTTTGGGGCCGATTCCGCCCATGGTTAAGGACAGGGCAACCGCACGTGGAATTTGAATTCAATGAATTCATATCGTTATAAATTGCCGCGAATTGATTTTAGCGGCTCTGCCGGCAGCTGGAGTTAAATGCGTCTGCCCCGTGGTTGAGGAGAGGAGGCTTAAATGAGATCGGGTTTTTGGGGAATGATACTGGCCCTTGGTTCCGTCATGGGGGCG
>PPCM01000230.1_pt1 | contig 70633 bp, 62 predicted proteins | sample 1555541 | NCBI WGS metagenome assembly PPCM01 (sample SAMN05284479, study PRJNA326546) | Marine sediment metagenome, whole genome shotgun sequencing project. | isolation source: marine sediment | place: Germany: Wadden Sea | collected 2012-09-05 | reverse complement strand
ACGGGGATGGGGCCGATGCTCATCATCTTCTCCGTCTTCTTCTGGGGCGCGGCGCTGGGCGGCCTGCTCGGCATGATCCTCGCCATCCCGCTGACCGCGTTCTTCCTCGTCTTCTGGCGACTGGCCCGTGAAAAGTATCTACCCGCACTGACTGCTAAAAAGGAATCCGACGCGGCTTCTCCATCCTAATCCTAATCCTAATCGTAATCATAATCTCCCCACTTCTGGGATTAAGAGTAGGATTATGATTAAGAGTAAGAACATATTATGACTGAAACTGAAACACCCTTCGCCCGCCCCGACGGCCGCGCCGTCGATCAACTCCGCTCCATCCGTTTCGAAACGGGTATCGCGCCGCATGCGCTGGGCTCCGTGCTCGTGAGCTTCGGACAAACGCGCGTGATCTGCGCGGCGTCGATCGACGAGCGCGTGCCCGGCTGGATGCGCGCGCAAAAAGTCGAAGGCGGCTGGATGACAGCCGAGTATTCGATGCTCCCTTACAGCACGCTCGACCGCAAGCAGCGCGACATCAGCCGCGGCAAAGCCGACGGTCGCACCATCGAGATCCAGCGCCTGATCGGTCGCTCGCTACGCGCCGTATTTGATCTAAAGAAACTCACAGGAAAAACCATTTGGATCGACTGCGACGTTCTACAAGCCGATGGCGGCACCCGCACGGCCTCGATCACCGGTGCCTACGTCGCCGCACAGATCGCGATTCAGAAATTGATCGCCGAGGGCAAGCTGGAAGAAAACCCGTTTACTGATTCCGTCGCTGCCGTCTCTGTCGGCGTCTTTAAAGACGTCCCCATCCTCGACCTGAACTATCCCGAAGACAAGGATGCCACCGTCGATGCCAACCTCGTAATGACCGGCTCCGGCAAATACGTAGAAGTGCAAAGCTCCGGCGAAGAAGCTACTTTCAGCCGTAATGAGCTCGATGTGCTACTGGGGCTCGGTGCCAAAGGCATCGAAGAAATCACGAAGCTGCAAGATGCAGCCATTGAAGAGGGCCTGAAAGCGTAGGGAACGAAAACTGATTTCCCCTGTCTATTCAAAGCAGACAGGTGTCCTCAAAGTCGATCACATGAAGCAAGGCTAACAGGCCGCGCATCACCGGTCTTCAGCTGGATATCATTCAGATGGCAAGGCGGTTCAATTAGAGCCGCCTTGTTTTTTTGTCGTAATGTGCAGAGCGACGTAGCGTCTGAGCTTGCTCAGGTTTTCGTCAGCATTCACACGGTCTGGCCTGAGCAAGCTCAGACGCCACGGTTTCACCCGAAGACTGAGTTCAGCAGGTCGATACCCATCTCGATGTCGTCTTTGCGCTTCTCATCTTTAGTCTTATTGGGCTCAGTCGCTGGAGGCAGTGTCGTGTCACCTTGCCCCGGAAGGATGATACCGCCTTCAGCAGGAGGCGTTTGAGTCTCGGATGGAGGAGGCGTCGCAGTCGGTTTTTGGCGCTCTTGCAGTGCACGACGGGCGGCGTTGTTGAGTAGTTCTTTTAGGGCGGTGGTGTCGGGGTCACCGAGAGTGCCTGCGATTTTGATGTCCTTGTTCCAATCGCGGAAGCCGTCTTCGCTCGTCGCAGGCTGGAGCAATTGCAGTGTTTCGAGATAATCAACCAAACGTCCCTTCGCGCCAAGGCCTAGAGTGAGATCGAGCGGCTGTTCGAGCACTTCACTCAGACTGCTGGCGGCGATGAAGCCTTGTCCGTTTATACGTAGATTATCTCCTTTCAACGAGATCTCGGGGATGCGCACTTTCTTATCCTGGCCACGGATGAGCTTGAGGGTGAAATTATCAAAGCGCATGTCTTTGAAATACGGAACCGCTTGTGAGAGTGCGGTGAGGCCGGGTCGATTGAGGCTCTGTCCGAGTATGCCGGCTCCGATTAGGCCGATCTGGCTACGGTTATCCAATTCAAAAGCGGTGAAGACACCGTCGCGACCGCTGATGAGCAAGTCGCCCTCTGAATCGTCGAGCGCGGCTTCGAGCGTGGCACCGTTGCCTACTAGGCTGAAGTTGCCATCAAACAAACCTTGAACGGGGAAGCTGCCGGAGCGCTTTTTAGAAAAGATGGAGGGATCTACATTCTTAAACTTGAGTGCCGTGGAAGTTTTATAGGCTTTATTCAAAGCTGGATCGTAAGCGATGTCGGCCTGACCAGTCAGGCTACCGCCTTCGAGCGAAGCAGTTATGTCACGAACCGTGAGGAGTTTTTCGCTAATGATTCCCTGAGCATTGACTCCTTTGATCACTTGCCCGGACGGCATGGTGAGCTCATCGACTTTGATCGCGACTTCGCCATTCAAATCCGCCCATGGTGGACGCGCTGTGACCAGTGCCGCGACGTCGGGAGCACGTCCGGAAGGCGTGCCGACTCGCGCAGTTGTTGGAGAGGGAGCAGCAGGTATCGCCTCAGAGGGTTCCTGTGACTTCATGGCAGCGAGGAGCAGGTCGAGATCGCTTTGTAGAATGCGTGGTGCCGTCAGGCTGACCTTAAAGGGGAGCGGCTGGACATCTAGATTGACTTGACCAGCGACCTGTATGCTGGTGCTGGGACGGCTTTCCGATCCAGCTGCGATATTGGAACCGAGCGCGTAGCCACCACCACTGGTTTGCTTCAGTTGCGCAGCGAGGCGGTAGTCTTGACGCGAACCGGGCAGGTCGCGGGCACGCAGTCCCGTGATGGCGGCCTGAAGCTGTGCAGGGTATTCGGCCGCACCATCGATATCTAGAGTGACCTGGGCTTGCCCAGCTAAGACACTGCCGGCGCCAGCCAGAACGGGCTGTTGCAGGAGCTCGGCGAGACCCAGGTCGAGCTTGGCCTTGGTTTGCAAGCCAGCCAGAGGCGAGTCGCTCACGACGTTTTTCTTAGAGCCACTCACGGTGCCGCTGATGATGGCACCATAGCGATCGAGCAGCTGGAAGTCGCCGAGATCATAGCGGATGGTTTGGTCGGCCTCCACGCGGAGCACGGGGTTCATCCGCAGACTGACTTCTGCCAAAAGTGGCGCTTCATCCTGCCAGAGCGAAAAAGGGCCGATCGCAAGCGGTGCGAGCGTGCGCACTTGAAGTGCCCCACTCTTCTCGCCGGAGAGCGCGATTTGCGCGGAAAGCGGTGAGCCGGAGAGCTTGAGGCCGCTACCCAACCACGGGTTGAGCCATGCCAGCGGAAGGTTGAACAAGTTGACCTCCATCAGCTCGCCGGCGAACTTTTGCTCGGCACCAAGCGTGAGGCTTTGCTTGAGCTTAATCGAAGCGACGGGTGCGCCGTTGGATGCGGCGTCAAGATCTGCGGTTTTCAGGGTAAGTGCATCGCCTTCGGCCGAGCCCTTAAGTGCACCTTGTAGCGAGAGCCCTTGTAGTACAATTAACTCGGGAGCGAAAACTTCGGGATTTGGCAAATCGGCGTTGAAGCTAAGATCCAGCGTCGCCGACTTCTCGAAACTGTCGAAAGAGACCTCCAGTGTTTGCGAGATGGTTAGTAAAGAGCCTCCCGACGCATCGCTACCTGCGGTGAGCGATTCCAAACGTAGTTGTTCGAAGCCGCCGGTATTCTTTTGGCTAAAGATCAAGCGAGAGTCGGAGTTAAAATCTTTCAATCCACCTTGGAGCGCTTCCTTTGACTCCAACTTAAGCGTCGCCTCCATCGTCGTCTGCTGGCCGGGCGCAATGCGGTCTGAACTGACGTCAAAAACAAAACGATTTCGAGACGCATCTATCAAAGCGCCATTCAAGTCGATCGAATCGAGATCAAAGAGCCAGCTAATCTCGCCGAGTGCGTAGAGGGCATCCATCGGCGAACTAGGTTCTACGTTTGCCACACTGGGGCTCTCTGATGGCGTGGGTGCTGTAGTCGGCGTCTGACCGACAGTCGGAGCGCCACTGCTCGCCGAAGGCGCAACCGCTTCGGGTAATTTAACCACAAGACCGTCCACCTTGAGGCCACTCATCTCGATTGTATTATCAAAGATCGCGGCCAGAGGCGAAAAGCTGGATTGCAGGCGATCCAGCTTCGCCGTGGTGCCATCTGGCAGAACTAGTTTAAGCTCGGTGAGTTCAATACTCCCCGTGGTAATGTGGACGAATTGGATCGAGCTACCTTCGGGCAATTTGCCTTCAATGAGCTTCTTCTGAAAAGCGGGACGCGTCACGATAAAGTAACCGGCGCCTGCCGCGATGAGGAGTAACACGAACAGAACGAGAAAGATGCGCAAAAGGGTTTTCATAAAGTGTAGGCGTTAGAGTTGAGTGCAAATATATGAGTCATTCGCGCGGGCGCAAGGTTCCTTGGCGAAGTTGGAGTCCGCCTTTAGGCGGCTACGTAAAACAAACCGCCTAAAGGCGGGACTCCAACGATTGCCGCCCCTACTTCGCCTGATCCAATTGGTAGAAAAGGAGGCCGTTGAGCGCGAGGGCGTGACCGATTTTACAGTCGCGTGCCCATTCCATCACGGTGGCTTCGGGCATGGCGCGCACTTCGATTTCTTCGTGCTCGTCCCAGTCGGTGCCGGATTCGTGCAGTTCGGCGTCCTCCGCAAAGACAATATGGCAGAAATTGTTCAAAATCGCCGGATTGGGACGGGCGTGGCCGATCAGACGGCCACTTTTGGCCACATAGCCGGTTTCCTCTTGGAGCTCACGCAGGCCGGCCTCCACGGGGTCTTCGCCCTCGTCGATGATCCCACCGGGCAATTCCCAGGAAAGCTCGTCGGCACCCCAACGAAATTGACGCACGAGGATCAGCTCTCCGGAGACTGTTCGCGCAACGACGATCACCCAGTCGCGTGAGTCGAGATAGAAAAAGTCACCTTCTTTACCTGTCTTCGGGTGGCGGTAGCGGCGCTCTCGCAGATCCCAGACACGACAGGCGTTGAGCAAGCGGTCACCGACAATCTCCCAAAGAGGCGGCTCTTGATCGTGCGGATTGACGGCCATTAGTTAGCCGGGATGTTGATTTCTTGGCCGATACGTAGACGGCGGGGATCCGCATCGGGATTCGCATCAAGCAAGGCGTCTAAACTGACCCCCTTGAGGGTGGCGATTTTACCGAAGGTATCGCCGGACTTAATCAAATAGGTGGATTCGGAACCGGAGGCGGCGGGCGCAGTGTCGGTGCTCGATGCAGTGCTGGTGCTCGATCCGGAAGAGGCGGCAGCAGGCGCAGAACGTGTGACACCAGAATTAGCCAGTTGCTGCATGGCCTCGGCCAATTTAATGATTTCTGCACGATTGGAGTCGAAACCTTGCTTCGCCTGATTGGCGTCTCGAAGTGCCTGCGAAGTCTCGCGCCCAGCACGCTGGACGGAACCCCGCAGCTGAGTCAACTCTGCCGACAGCTCGCTAATTTTGGTATCATAAGCAGCGATTTGCTTCTCTAAACGTGCCGATGAACTGGTGCCCTCGTCGATCGACTCCGAGATAGGAGCCAGTTTTTGATTGGCTGTCAGGCCGAAATATAGGCCGGCACCACCGAGCACGATGGCGAGCAAAGCAAGCGCAAGCGGCACCATCGAGGCACCGGATGAGGGTTCGATATCTTCTTCCATAAAAGCGCACGCTAAGTGCTTTCCCGCCAGTGGCAAGCCAGTGTTCAGGGGCGAATACGTCTTCAGTCTACCCTAGTCGACATCCTTCGCCTCGTCTTCGGCGAGCTGATCGCGCCCGGTCTTTGACCAAAGCGAGACGCCCCGTCGATAGGCAGCCTGAGCAAGTGTCTGCGCGGCCACAGGTGTGGTCAGATAAAAGAAGACGATAATAAAGCACGAAGTCACGATCGCGCGCACGCTACCGAAATGTATGGCAGCAGCCAGTAACAGCAGAGTGGCTCCAAAGGCACCGGCCTTGGTAGCGGCATGCATGCGGGTGTAAAAGTCAGGGAAACGCATCACGCCCAGTGCGGCAACGAAGGCGAAGAATGCCCCCACCACGAGAAGTATAGCGACGAGCCAGCTCATTCGCCCCCTCCCTTCCCTAGATAGCGCGCAAAGGCCACGGTGCCGATAAAGCTAACCAGTGCGATCGCGAAGGCTGCATCCAGTAGCACCTGTTGATCAAAGTGAATCGCAAACATAACGATGATACAGAGGCAAATCCCCCCAATCAGATCGAGCGCCACGACGCGATCGAAAGCAGTCGGCCCACGCACCACACGCAGCAATGCCAGAGCAAAGGCAGCCACCAAGAACAGGGAACCGATCAAAGTCGCCAAGGCGACCGCTAGGCCTAATTCCTCAAAAAACACGGCGAACTCGCTTTCCGTAAGTGTTTGAGAGATCGGCACTAAGTGCCTCCATGTCGTGGTCGAGGTACATGGCGTGAATATAGAGCTTATCTTTGCTCTCTGAGAAACAAAGCCCCAGTGTGCCAGGTGTCATCGTAATGAAGTTGGCCATAAAAAGGAGCTGCCGATCTGTCATCCCCGACACATCGACTGAGAGGATGCCGGGCTCCATCTTATGTGTCGGCGTGAGCACATCGTAGGCGACACGTAGGTTCGACTGAACGACTTCGCTGATGTAGAAAATGATGAAACCGACAAAGTGCACTATGCGCATCACGGGAGCACCTCCTCTTCAAGTTGAAGCACCGCCGAGATATACTCTTGCGGGTTAAGTAATTGAGCCGCCGCACGCTCGGCGTAGCCAAAGAGCGGCTCGCCAAAGAGACCGATTAAAACCGTCGAAGCGGCCAACACCGCAATCGGCGCGACCATCCAGGCGAGGCGTCCGACCGGATTGGGCAAAGGCTGCGCCTCCACATCATCGGGCTGCTTTTTCCAGAAAGCTTCGCCCCAGATCTTCGTCATCGAGAAAAGCGTTAAGACGCCGACGAGCAATGCCGCTGTCACTGCGTACCAGCTCTCAATTTCGAGACCAGCTTTGACGAGGGCAAACTTCGCCCAAAATCCGGAGAGCGGTGGGATGCCTCCGAGAGAAAAAGCGGGAATGAAAAATAAGAAAGCCAACCACGGTGCCGATTTACAGAGGCCACCAACCTTAGCCAAATCACAACTCCCCTTGAGGCGAATGACCACTCCACTGATGAGGAAGAGGTTCGTCTTCACGATAATATGGTGGACGAGGTAGAAGATGGCCGCCGCCAGTGCAAGTGGCGTCATAAATGCGAGCCCAAGGATCATGTAGCCGATCTGGCTGACGATGTGAAAAGAGAGAATTCGCCGCATGTCGAAGTGGGAGGCCGCGCCGAAGACACCGGTCACCATCGTGAGCACCGCAAGCACGAGGATCAGATTCTGCACTTCCGGAAAGATCGGCACAAACATCAGCGTATAGGCGCGGAAAAGTGCATAGACCCCGACCTTGGTCAACAAGCCGGCGAAGACTGCAGAGACGGCCGATGGCGGCGTATGGTAGGAGGCAGGCAACCAGAAGAAGAAGGGAAACATACCAGCCTTCAAACCGAAAGATACAAGCAAGAGCATCGAGCTACTGATCACCCATTGGGGCTCCTCCGTCGTGCTCAGGCTGAGCGCGATGTCAGCCATATTGAGCGTGCCTGTCTTGCCGTAGATGATACCCGCGCCTGCGAGAAACATAACGGACGAGAGCAGATTTAAACACACATACTTGAGTCCACCTTCGAGCTCGCCTTTTTCGCCGCCCATTGAAATGAGCACGAAAGAAGCGATGAGCATAATCTCAAACCAGACATAGAGATTGAATAAATCGCCGGTGAGGAAGGCACCGTTAACTCCGAAAATCAGAATCAAATAAAGAGGAAAGAAGAATTTACGCAGCCGAGCTTCATCGATCTCACTAAGCGCATAGATCGCCACAGCCGCGCCCATGAAAGAGGAGACGGCGACCATGACCGCGCTGAACCGATCCGCCACCATACTAATCCCGAAAGGTGCAGCCCAGTCGCCCATTTGGATGACGACGAACTCTGCCTGATCGACGACATACACCAGGTAAAGGGACAGCACAAAGGTCGCACACGAGAAAAATACCCCACCCACTCGCTGCCACTGGAGCGAGCGATGCCCGAGGAGGAGGCTCAGCGCCCCGACCAGCGGTAACAGCAACGGAAGAAGTAAGCTATATTCGTTCACGTATCGGTACTATTAAAGGCATTGATATCATCATCCCCCACTGCCTCATGGGCGCGGGTGACGAGTGCCAGAAGGAAAGCGGTGAGGCCGAAACCAATAACGATCGCAGTCAAGACCATGGCCTGAGGAAGCGGATCACCAAAAGGTGCGGGTGGCACGGTGCCATCAGGTGGCACGAGCGCAGGACGCCCGGCGAGCAAGCCACCGGTCGTGAACACGAGCAAGTTGGCGCCTTGCGAAATCAGCACCACTCCGATGACGAGCTTCACAATGCTACGGCGCATCAAACAATAACTTCCGGTGGCAAAAAGAACGCCGACGAGAACTGCGATGAGACTCTCCATTATTCGTCCTCCTCTTCTATTTGAGTGTACGCGAGCTGCGCGAGGCTGAAGGTGGTATGCAGCGCGAAACCGATCACGACCATGTACACGCCGATGTCAAAAACCAGTGGCGTGCCGAGGTGCACTTTGCCGATCAGTGGCAATGAGAATCCGGGCAACCATTCACCAGTCAGAAAGGGCGAACCTCGGAGCATTCCGGGGAGCCCGCTGATGACAGCGACGAGAAGCCCGAGCGCCATAAGTTTGACCGGCTCGACACGCAGCATCGCCTTGGCCCGCTCCATCGAATCGCCCAGTCCGACAAGGATAAATGCGGTGGCTGCAAGCAGGCCGCCAATGAATCCACCGCCGGGCAGGTTATGCCCACGATAGAGAACAATCAAAGAGAGCACCAGTAACGCGGGAAAAAGCAATCGGCTGGCTTGGCCAAGGATAAAATACCTCATCGTATTTTCCCCTTTCCTTTTTTCATGCCCGTGGTGACGAGCGCCGCGATCCCGAGCGCCGCCACTGCAATCACAACGATTTCACCCATCGTATCCAGTGCGCGAAAGTCCACGAGGATGACGTTGACGACGTTCTTACCCTTCGCTTCCGGGTAGCTCATCGCGGCTAATTTATCGGAAATCGCGTGATCAAACTGAATATTCACCGCCTTAAGAAGTAACACTGTAATGAGCGCCCCAAAAGCCGAGGCCATGATCCCATCGCGCACACGCGTCAGTCGCCCGGAGATCGTCTTCAGCGGCGGCAGACGCAGCACGACGAACATAAATAGCACCACGGTGAGGGTCTCGACCAGTAGCTGAGTAATCGCCAAATCCGGCGCGCCATAATAAGCAAAAATCAAAGCCACCCCGAAGCCGACCACGCCGAGCGCGACCAGCACGGTAATATAAGAACGTGCAGCCACCGCCAGCACCGCAGCGATGATCATAATCACGACAAGGCAAATAATGAGTAGGTCATAAGCCGCCCAATCGATGGCAAAATGTAGCCCACCGAATTTGATGATCGCCCAGGCCAAGAAGCCGACTGTCGTCATCACAATGAGGAAAACATAGTCATGCAGGCGACCGGTTTGCAGCCAGCGGGTTTGCGCTTTGGAAAACCAGATGGTACCGTTGAAAATACGGTCATACATGGCGTCTGCTCCGTAGGGGCGGATCGCGGCGAGCACGCCATCGGCGACCGCCCAAAATTTCGTCCGAAAGAAGAAGACCGCGACACCCCCCAACACGGTGATACCACTGAGCAGCAGCGGTAGATTCGGTTTGACCAAATGCCACAGCTCAAGATCCAGCGGCTCGATCGGAGTGCCCTTAATCGAAGCAATGGCCGGCGTGACTAGCATGTCCGTCACCAAAAATGGCATGATGCCGATGACTAAGCCTGAGACCGACAGCACAATCGGCCCGATCCACATGGAAAGCGGAGCCTCGTGCGGCTTTTTCGGCAAAGCGTCGTGGTTCGGTTTTCCAAAGAAAGGGCCAATACCAGCCTTCAATGCCAAGCCCATCATCAATAGATTGCCCACAAGCGCGACGGCGAGAAAGACCATCTCAATACCAGCCAGCTTAACGCCTGCTTTGTAGATGAGCTCTTTACCAATAAATCCGAAAAACGGCGGTAATCCCGACATCGAGAGCGCCGCGAGCCCGCCGGCCAGTGCCGTAATCGGCATGACGCCCCGCAGACCACGAAGGATCGTCACATCGCGCGTGCCCGTTTCGTGGTCGACCGATCCGGCCACCATAAAGAGCGTCGCCTTATAAAGTGCGTGCCCGAGGAGGAAGACGACCATCGCTTTGACCGCATACTGCGAGCCTATGCCGAGTAACATGGTCAGCACGCCCAAGACTCCGAGCGTGGTGTAGGCGAGAATCGACTTCACATCCTTCTGGAAAAGGCCGAGCACCACAGCCAACAACAGCGTGACACCCCCAAAAATGGCGAGCATATATTCCCAAAGTCCATTGCCGCTGAGCGCGGGGTTGAGGCGAGCCATCAAAAAGATACCGGCTTTGACCATCGTCGCAGAGTGCAGGTAAGCACTCACTGGCGTGGGGCCAGCCATCGCATTGGGCAGCCAGAAATGAAACGGTACTTGTGCGCTCTTGGTGAACGCGCCGCCCAACACAAGCAGGACAATAGCGGTATACCACGGGCTCGCGCTGAGCAGATCGCCCATATTATTGATCTCTGAGAAGCTGTAGCTACCAGTGACGGTGCCTATCAAAATGAAGCCGGCCAGCATGGCCATGGCGCCCAACCCCGTCACGAGCAAGGCCTGAAGAGCGTTCCTGCGTGCCTCCTTTTTCTCATGGTTGAAGCCGATCAACAGGTAGGAGGTGATACTGGTCAGCTCCCAGAAGACGAACATCAGGATCAGATTGTCCGAGAGCACCAGCCCGAGCATTGCACCCATGAAGGAGAGCAAATAGAGGAAGAACCGCCCCAACTGGGGATGCCCATGCATGTAGCCGCCCGCGTAGATCACGATAAATCCGCCAATCCCCGAGATCAACATGGCCATGAGTAGCGATAGCCCGTCGAGTCTGAGATTAAAGGATGTGCCCAAAGCCGAAAACCAATCAACTTGATAGACCAGCGTCTCCCCCGCTGCGATGCCTCCGCTTTGCGCTAGAAACAGGGCAAAGGCGCTAAAGGGCGCCAGCGCCAGTAGCCACGCCGCGCGATCCCCCAATGCACGCACCAACAAAGGTGCGACAACGGCAGCCAGAAAAATCACAGCTAAACTCAGGATGAGGATGGTAGGCATTTCGGTTAGGATTTTTGCCTACCATCCAAACAACTGCCGCAGGTTCAAGTCAAAGCGGACGAAATTCGGTACGATTTAGTCGCGAGTCTGCAAATGTGTCTTTCCGTGCAAGTGGCCTCCATCCAATAGATGGATCATGTTATTGGAGCAAAGCACCCCCAGAGTCAGCCCGAGCAGCAAGGTCATTCCCACCAAGGCGCACTGCGCAACACGCGATGCGCAGAGACGCTGCCAGCAGGCGCTGAGCCATCCGAGGTAGACGAAAAGTGTAAAAACCAAGGTCGAATCATAGTAGACTCGGATATAATCACGAAACCAGAGCGGATACTCCTTGCTCAAAAAGCGGTAGATATCCGGACTTTGCCAAAAGCCCCAATACTCACGGTAGCAGGTTAGCAACAAAAGCCAGAGGATCGTGCAAACACTCAGTAGGCTCAGAATGCAAAACTGCCAATTCGAGACCTTCATGCAGGATCGCCTATTGGGAAGAACCAGCTTGTTCGACGGGGATGCCGTCATTTGAACGGTTACGACGGAACTGGTAGCGATTCAGATCGCGCAGTGAGACCTCGGCGCCCAAGTCGCGATACGACTCAGAATCTTGCAACATCATGTAGTAGAGCTGCTTATCCGCCACCAAGCGCGCCCGATCATCCATCTCAATGCCCGCTTTTTTGTGTAGGTCAGCCAAACGATCATTCCAGCGAGACATCTCAAAATTGACCTCCTTACGTTCAAGCGTGTTTGTCTTAAACATCTGCTTCTCCTTGTTTTCCTGCATGCCAATCGGTGCACGCTTGCTACCCACCGAGGAGAAATGCTTGTCCCACTGCTCCAGCGGGAAGCGCTTATTCATCATAGAATTGCTCTGCGGGGATGACCACATTTTCGTCTCAACGCGCTTATTCTCGACCGCTCCGGCACGACGGCTCGTAAAATCCACAGTGCGCGATTGCGCCTCTACATAAGAAACTGTCAGCAGTAGAGTGAGCGCAGAGTAAACAATGACTGGAAATCGAATTTTCATGAAGCGAAGAGACAAATGAGATAGGTGCCCGGCCGCTCAAGAGCAAGTACGAAGCTGATCCCACATCTCGCGCATTGACGCACACCCCAGCAGCCTTCTAAATCCGCCGTTTTCTAAAAATGGCTACAGCAACCAAAGAATACGATTTTTCCAGCATCGAGCCCAAGTGGCAGGCATTCTGGGCAGATAACGCGACCTACGAGGCCAAAGACTTCGAGGACAAACCTACCTTCTACGTGCTCGACATGTTCCCCTACCCCTCGGGCGCGGGTCTCCATATCGGCCACCCTGAAGGCTATACCGCGAGCGACGCCCTCAAGCGCTTCAAGAAAGCGCAAGGCTACAACGTGCTCCACCCCATGGGTTGGGACGCCTTTGGCCTGCCCACTGAGCAATACGCGATCAAGACCGGCACCCATCCGGCCATCACCACGAAGCAAAACGTGGCCAACTTCACTAAGCAGCTCTCCCAGCTCGGCTTCGCCTACGACTGGAGCCGCGAGGTCAACACCACCGATCCCGGCTACTTTAAGTGGACACAATGGATCTTCATGCAGCTCTTCAAGAAGGGGCTCGCCTATGTCGACGAGAAGCCTGTCTGGTTTTGCCCCGACCTCGGCACCGTCCTCGCGAATGAGGAAGTGCTCAACACCCCCGAAGGTCCTCGCTCCGAACGCGGCAATTTTCCCGTCGAGCGCCGCCCTATCCGCCAGTGGGTGCTCCGCATCACCGAATACGCTGAGCGTCTCATCGCAGGCCTCAAAGACCTCGACTGGCCGGACTCGACTAAGCGCCTACAAGAAAACTGGATCGGACGCTCCGAGGGTGCCGAAATCACTTTCGATGTATCCGGACACGACGCCCAGCTCACCGTTTTCACCACCCGCCCGGACACTCTCTACGGCGCCACCTATATGGTGATTGCGCCTGAGCACCCGCTCGTCGCCTCGATGACAACAGCCGAGCAAAGCGACGCCGTCGCCGCCTACGTCGAAAAGGCCAAGAGCAAGTCAGACCTCGAACGCGCCGAACTGGCCAAGGAAAAGACCGGCGTCTGGACAGGCGCCACTGCAATCAACCCCGTCAACGGCGAGGAAATCCCTATCTGGGTCGCCGACTACGTGCTCATGACCTATGGCACTGGCGCGATCATGGCCGTGCCCGCCCACGACGTGCGCGATTTCGAATTCGCCAAAGAGTTCGGCCTCGAGATCATCCAAGTCATCGACGATGGCGACTCCGCAGAGAAGGACGCCGAGGGTGGACTCGTCGAGGCCTACACCGGCTCCGGAAAACTGGTCAACTCCGGCGAACAAAGCGGGAAAGACTCCGAATCGGCCAAAGCCGCCGTGATCGAGCAGCTCGCCGCCGAGAACCGCGGCGAAGCCACCGTCAACTTCAAGCTCCGCGACTGGCTCTTCTCCCGCCAGCGCTATTGGGGCGAGCCCTTCCCCGTGCTCTGGGTCAGCGAAAGCGACTACGCCACAGTCGACAACTCTCTCAAATCCGTCGAGCGCCCCGTTACCTGCGAGGTCGATGGCGAACTGCGCTACGCCATCATCCTGCCCGAAGGCGAGCTGCCGCTCGAACTGCCCGTCGTCGAGAGCTACACGCCCTCCCCTGACGGCCAGAGCCCACTCTCCAAAGCCGGCGATTGGCTCCACGTGTTTATCGATCCCAAGACCGGCGCCACCTCGGCCGAGGCAAAGGACGGCTGGGTTCCCGGTATCCGCGAAACCAATACGATGCCCCAATGGGCGGGCTCCTGCTGGTATTACCTACGCTACGTCGATCCTAAAAACACCGAAGCCCTCATCGACCCTGACAAGGAAAAGTACTGGGGCACACCCGATCTCTACATCGGCGGTGCTGAGCACGCCGTGCTCCACCTCCTCTACGCACGCTTCTGGCACCACATTCTCTACGATCTCGGTGTGGTCAGCGACCCCGAGCCGTTCAAGAAGCTCTTCCACCAAGGCATCATCCTCGGCGAAGACGGCGAGAAAATGTCAAAGAGCCGCGGCAACGTGGTCAACCCCGAGACCATCATCGAGAGCTACGGCGCCGACGCGCTCCGCCTCTACCTGATGTTCCTCGGCCCCCTCGAAGCGATGAAACCCTGGAACACCAAGGGCATCGAAGGTATCGCCCGCTTCCTGCGCAAGGCCTGGCGCCTCGTCGTCGGCGAAGACGGCGGCCTACAAGCCAATATCGGCGAAGGCTCCCTCGATCCAGAAACCGAGCGCGTGCTCCACGCCACGATCAAGAAGGTCACGGGCGACTATACAACGCTCGGCTTCAACACAGCGATCTCGCAAATGATGATCTGTGTCAACCAGCTCTCCAAGGTCGAGACGCTGCCGCGCAGCGCCGTCGAAGACTTCATTAAGCTGCTCGCCCCGCTCGCGCCCCATATCGGCGAAGAACTCTGGCAGCGCCTCGGGCACGAGGGCAGCATCGTCGAGGCCGGCTGGCCGGAACACGACGAGAGCAAACTGGTCGAAGACACGATGAAGATCATCTTCCAAGTTAACGGTAAGTATCGCGGTGACGCGCAACTCCCAGCTGACGCAACTAAAGACGACGCCCTCACCGCAGCCAAAGCCCACGAGCGCGTGCAAGCCTTCATCGACGGCAAATCGATCAAAAAGGAGATCTACGTGCCCGGCAAGATCGTCAATATCGTCGCGGTATAAGATGAAATCCAATCGAGTAGACGGATGCGAATGTAGGACGGGCTTCTTTAGAGCCCGTGCCTGTTTCGCCTTCGTACTGCTCGGCCTCAGTAGCCTATCGCTTCACGCCGAGGACATGGTCGCAGGTAGCGCCATCGTGACCAGCCGCAACGGCTCAGTCACCGCGACCGATTCCAGCGGGAAAACCGTCTCCGCGGATGCCCACGACATCCTCCTGCCCACCGGGCTCAATCTATCCACTGAACGCGACGGCAAGCTATTCCTCACCCTCTCCAATGGCGTCGCAATCGCGCTCGATGGAGGGACTTCGATCCAGTGCGTCGAATACACCCAGCGCCCATTTGACCTCGAAGATCAAAGCCTCGGACTGGAGCCCTCCGTATCCAAATTACGACTACAGTTCGAGGAGGGGCAAATCGCCATCGCGAGCAACCGCCTATCGCCACTCTCGGAGCTCCGCATCATACTGCCCAAGGGCGAAGTTCGCCTACACAAAGGCACCTGCTTAATTCATTACGACTCCACAGGCTTACACATCAGTGCCTACGAGGGGAATTTAACCTACTACTACCCCGACGGTGCTGGTCGAGAGTTCGTCGCCGCGCCCAAGAGCGTACGCATCAGCGACCAAAGTATGGAACGTCAACAAATCGCCGATGCCTCTACAGTCGAATCACTCGAGCCCGAGGCGATCCAACACTGTCAAGCCGCACAACACGCGAGCAAACGCGTCACCTTTCAAGCCAACAAAAAAACTGGGCAGCCGCCCGTGCCCGTTCTGATTGTCAGACCCCAGTATTTCCAACAACCTGCCATGCGTCCCTACACCTTCGAAGATTAGACCATGCACCCTGCCTCCGCATTTCTTCCGCCCGATTTCGATGGACAGCCCATCGGACTGATCGCGGGTAAAGGCCTTTACCCCATTCTCATGGCCGAGCGTATCCGCGCGGCAGGCATCCCTCTGCGTATTGTTTCTTTCCTTGGGGAAACCGAGCAAAGTCTCATCGATTCGACGCCCGGAGAAGAGCATCTGCAGATCAAAGTCGGCCAACTCGGTAAGCTCCTTAAATCACTTAAGAAGCTCGGATGTCGCTACGCCGTCATGGCGGGGCAGATCACTCCCAAGCGCCTCTTCCACGGCCTGCACCCCGATCTGAAGGCACTGGCCATCCTCAACAGCCTGAAGATTAAAAACGCCGAAACAATCTTCGGTGCCATCTCTGCCGAGATCGAAGCCATCGATATCCGCATGCTCGACGCCCGCAGCTTCCTCGACGATCAGCTTGCGACCGAAGGCCTCATGACTGGCGGCAAGCTTCAAGCCGCCAAAGAATTTGTCGAACACGGCATCCACATCGCGAAGGGCATCACTGAGCTCGACGTGGGCCAAGGCGCCGTCGTGCGCAAAGGCACCGTGCTCGCGGTCGAAGCCTACGAAGGCACCGACCCGATGCTCCAACGTGCGGGCACCTTCAAGACCGATGGTCTCATTTTCGTCAAAACCGTCAAACGCGTGCAAGACTACCGCTTCGACGTACCTGTCTTCGGAGAGCGCACTCTAGATGTCATGCACGCATCCGGCATCCGCACCGCCGCCCTCGAAGTCGGCCGCGTGATTATGCTCGATAAGCCGGCACTGCTGAAGAAAGCCGCCAAGCTGAAAATCGAGCTGCTCGGCTACTCGGTGTGATATATGGATTGGGCTTAAATCACAAAGTTGGCAGCCAGTTCGGAGCCATCCGAGCGCACCTTGTTGGGAATAATCAACCGCACAGTCGTCCCCTCACCTACACTTGACGCAATCGTGAGTTGCCCGCCCCAGTGATTCACAAGCCACGCAGCCTTGGTCAGGCCGAAGCCGCCACCCATCGTGGGGCGATCCCGCACATTACTGGCTCGGTAGCCGAATTCGATCACGCGCTCAACCTCATCTTCCGGGATGCCACAACCACTGTCTTCGACCAGCACCTGAATATACTCCTGACTTTGGTAGATCGCCAGAGCGACCTTTCCACCCGGGGGCGTATATTTGCGAGCATTCGCGGTGAGATCGCGCAGCACATCGATGAGTCGCATCGGAATCCACAGAGTATCCGGCTCTAAAGTGCCCTCAATTTTAAGGTCGATGTAGTAGTCGCCACTTTTTTTGCGGGCGAGGTTGAAGAAAATTCGATAACGGCCTTTGGCATTTTTCTCGATCGCGTAAAAGACCTCGCGAAATTGACGCTCGAACTCGCAGGCTCGAATAGAAATCCAAATATCAGGATCTTTCGCGCGCGCCTCAAGCTCGTCGAGGCGCTTATGAACAATGCGATAGACCGATTGTATATTGGAGAGCGAATCGCGAATCTCTGTAATAGTCGCCTCATCATCGAGTTGCTCAATAGTCGCTTGGATCGCTCCAATCACCGTCTGCTCGGAGTGTCGCACCTTAGCCAAAGCGCCGTCCGTCGAATCCGCCTCACGTATCTCCTGTGTGATCGCAGCGATCTCGTCTTCGATGGCGATCAAGGTAGCTGCCTTCTCGCGATCCAACAATACTTCGATCAACGATAGTTCACCGATTAAGACATTGAGGATATTAAAAATAGAATGCAGATCAGCGATTCGCTTTTCTGTCGAATCGAGTGTCGGCGCCTCATCAAATATCACTTCCATCATATCTTCCGCAGCATTAGATATACCCAACGGGCGGATTAGAAGACTAAATGCCAAATATAAGCTAGTATTTATACCAGCTCGGCTTCTTTGGCGGCTCTAGACCTTGCGCTTCATAAGCAGTCTTGAAGTGCATCTTGGCGAAATTCTTGAGCGCATCGGCGCCCTTCTCATCCACGATCTTCTTGGCCTGCGCGAGCACCTGGCCGCTCGCCCCTTTGACCAGCGGCTCACCGATCTCGTCCGACAGGCGCTTCATTTCGCGCACATAGACAGCGCGCGCGACAATCGAGGCTGCCGCCACGACGGGGTCGGACTCGGCCTTCGTGCGGCTGACCAGATTAAAGTCCTTGCGCTCTTTCACATAGGCGTCGACGAGCTTTTGTTTGGTAAATTGGTCGAGCAAGCCCCACGGAGCCGGACGTTCGTCGAGTGCTTGATTGAGCGACTTACCGTGATACCAAGCGAGGAGCTTGTTTAAGTTACGGTCGAATTTATTGTAGAGTTCGTTGTATTTGGGCATCCGCGCAAAGGCGGTTTTGATGACGACACCCTTGGTTTTACGAATTTCTTTGTCCAGTTTGAGGATGCTACCATCGGTCAACTTTTTACTATCGGCCACGCCGAGCTCAAGCCATTCGCGCACCATGTCACCGTCGGCCACCACACAGGCGGTGACCAAGGGGCCAAATAAATCGCCCTTGCCGCTCTCGTCACAACCGGCATGCAGGGTAAACCACTCCGGATTGTGCACCTCATCGTAGCCGAGGCGAGGTTCACCCGTGATCTCGGCCTCGAGGATATTCTGCACAAACTCTTCGGTATTCTTCCCCGACACCACAAGCTTGCCACTTTGGTAGCCGACCACATTGACCTTCTCCCCTTTGAAAGCGAAGAGTGAGTAGGCAACGTCGTAGGGAAACCACACGCCCGAGCTATCCTCCTCCAAGCGGTCGGCGAGTTTATCCATCTGCTCATCATCGAGCTTGATGGTATACATCATCTTCTTCTTGGGTCCTTCGTCTTCAGGTGTCTTGGATTTCTTTTTCGGCATGTGCTGTGGTTCGTATCAGCCTTCAGAGCACACGAATACTGACCTCAAATCAAGACGAGATCTCGGAGGCACTTGCATTAGCCAGATGCACTCAAAATGCCTGTGCTACAAATACGCGTCACCCGAACTACAACCTTGCCATTTTACGGTTTGGCGAGAGACTAGAGCCCATGTCGAAACGATTTGTAGTCATCATGGCTGGCGGACGCGGCGAACGCTTCTGGCCGGAAAGCCGCATCGCTCGCCCTAAACAATTACTGCCCATCGTGGGCGATAAAGCAATGCTCGCGCAGACTATTGACCGGCTCGCCGGGCTGGTTCCTGCGGAAGACGTCTTCGTCATCACGAACGCTGAGCAGCGCGACGCCGTGCTGGAGGTCTGCCCCGAACTCGATCCGGCCAAGGTCATCGGCGAGCCCATGGGGCGCGATACCGCCGCTGCAGTCGGACTGGCCACCGTGCTCGTCCGCCGCGAAGACCCCGAGGCGAGCTTCGCCATGCTACCCGCCGACGCGGTCATCCACGACGCGGTCGGTCTGCGCGCCACACTAGAGAGCGCCTTCAAGGTCGCCGAAGTCGAGCCCGTGCTCGCGACCATCGGCATCACCGCCAGCTTCCCTGCCACCGGCTATGGCTACATACAGCAAGGCGCAGCGATGGGCGAGTTCACCGGACGCACTGCCTATCAGGTTAAACGCTTCGTCGAAAAGCCCGATCTGACCACTGCAGAGAGCTATCTCGCCGCGGGCGATTATTTTTGGAATGCGGGCATGTTTATCTGGTCAGTGTCTTCAATCGTCACCGAGCTCGAAAAAAACACCCCCACCCTCTGGCAAGCCCTGCAAGCGATCGACGCGGGACTCGCCGATGGCCAAGCCATTGATCCGCTCTTGGCCGAGCACTACCCGAAACTCGAAAAAATTTCCATCGACTACGCCATCATCGAAAAGGCCGACAACGTGGCCATGATCGAGTCCGGCTTTGACTGGGACGACGTGGGCGAATGGCCAGCCGTCGCCCGCCACTATCCAGCAGATGCCGATGGCAACGTCGTGCGCGGCCAGGCCGAGCTTTCCGATGCTTCTGGCAACATCGTCTATTGCCGCGACGACGACCACCTCGTCGCCCTGCTCGGGGTCAAAGATCTCATCGTCGTCAAAACTGAAGACGCCACCCTCGTCTGCCATAAGGATAAAGCCCAAGACATCAAAGCCCTCGTCCAACAGGTCGGCGCCAAAGAAGCCTACAAGCGCCTGATGTAATCGAGAGGATGAATTACCTAGGCATCGATTGGGGCGAAAAACGCATTGGCTTGGCACATGCCGACGAGATCGGCATCGCGCTGCCCCTGCCGGCCGCCGTCGCCGCGTCCAAGAAAGAGCGCATGCGCCACATCGAGACGATGATTCAGCAGCGCAGGGCGAAAGAGCTTGTCGTCGGCTACCCGCTCAACATGGATGGCTCCGTCGGCTTCAAAGCGAAGGAAGTGGACGTCTTTATCGAGGAACTCGAAAAGCGCTTCAGACTCCCCGTGCACCGTGTCGACGAGCGCCTCTCCAGCCACTCCGTCGAACAAGGCCTGAAAGGCCAAAAGAAAAAGCCCACTCGCCAAAGCGGAGAGATCGACTCCCGCGCCGCCGCCCTGATCTTACAAGACTTTATCGAAGAACGGAATTTGAATTCCTGACTTGACCATCAGGCAAAGGATTGGACATCTTCCCAACTTCATTCTGACGCGGGTATAGTTTAGAGGTAAAACATCTGCCTTCCACGCAGAGGTCGTCGGTTCGATTCCGTCTACCCGCACCAGAATTTGACTGCCAGCAGAATAGGAAGAGCTAGTCGTTTCTCGATTTTTGCAGCTCTTTCAAGAGATTCCGGCAGCCGTCTTCAATCATGTCCATGACGTGCTCAAAGCCGCGATCACCACCATAGTAGGGATCCGGCACCTCGGTTTCGTCGTGCTCTGTGCAATACGCACAGAATAGCTTAATCTTATCGTGATACTGACCGCGCTGGTCGAGGCTCCGCGCTCCGTCGAGGTTGTCTTTGTCCATGGCCAGAATCAGGTCGTAATACTCCAGGTCGAAACTGTCCAACTGCTTCGACTGCCCGATCACGGGGATGCCCCGCTCGCGCATAACTTGCTGCATCCGCCTATCCGGCGGCGCGCCGACGTGGAAGCCGATGGTACCCGCCGATTCGATATCAAACGCATCACTCAGCCCCGCCTCATTCACCATGTGTTGCAAGACACAATGCCCCGCTGGCGAGCGGCAGATATTACCCATACAAAGGAAGAGGATGCGTTTCATGGTAGTGGGGGGGGATGGGGTTGATTGTTGTTAGTTGTTGGTTGTTGGCCAGTGAAAGGCTCATTGATCGGCGAACAAGCTTTTCTGTTCCGTCATCGACGCGCAAGCGGCTGGATCACACCGACGTCGACACGACTAGCGTCGCGTCGCTACAGGCCGGAGGAAGGTCAAACCAAGAACGTTCAACGTTCAACACTCAGCATCAACGTTCAACAAGCAACCAACAACCCTCAACCATAACTCGCAATGTGCCTCTGCGCGACGCGTTCGAGATCTTCGATCTGGTTGACCTGCCCCAATGATCCGCGGATTTTGCGCGAGCCTTCCATGCCCTTGGTCAGGGCGATAAATTTGGGGCGCATCCAGCGAAGGTCGCTGTGGCGTTGTTCGCGGAAGGGCCGCGCCATGATCCGCCGGGTGTATTCGATAATCGTCTCCCAGCGCTCGGCGATGCTTGGGGGTTCGGGCACGACGCCGTGCACGAGGTAGTGCTTGATATCGCGAAAGATCCATGGGTAGCCGAGCGCGGCACGCCCGATCATTAGGCCGGCACAGCGGGTTTGCTCGCGGATGCGGATCACATCTTCGGCGCAGGTTATGTTGCCGTTGCCGATCACGGGGATGGTCAACTCTTCGGCCACCTCAGCGATGACCGGCCAGTTGGCATCGCCGCTGTAGCCTTGCACCTTGGTGCGACCGTGGATGGCGAGCGCCTGGGCACCCTCCCCCTCGACGATGTGGCCGACTTCTTTGGCCACGATGCTATCGTCGTCCCAACCGGTGCGAATCTTCACAGTGACCGGGGTTTCCGGCACGGCTTTGACCACGGCGGCGGTCACTTGCCCGAGCTTCTTAGGATTTCGCAGCATAGAGGAACCCGCGTCCATGCAGATCACGCGGTCGGCCGGGCAACCAAAGTTGATGTCGATAAAATCGGGCTTTAAACGCTCGGTCAATAGCCGCGCAGCCACGCCCATGGAGTCGGGATTGGAGCCGAAGATCTGCACACCCATCGGGCGTTGCGCTTCAGTGAAGTCCACCGTTTCCCAGAGCTTCGGATCCTCGCGCGTGAGGGCATCGGCCTGTACAAACTCCGTCACCATCACGTCCGCGCCCTGCTCTTTGCAGAACTCGCGGAAGACGATGTCCGTAAACCGCGCCATCGGAGCAAGGTAGAGCGGAAACTGTCCGTTTTGAAACCAGGGAAGCATATTGAAATCAGATCTTATAGGCCTTCAGTAAAGACTTGGCCTTCCGCTTCAAGCTGGCAGGGGCGACCTTGGAGGCGGCAGTCGTTGCCAAGGCTTGGATCACGCCCTTATCGGGTAGCAAATCGAGAATGAAGGTTTCTTCCAGCAATTCGCCGAGGCGGGTCATGGCTTTCTCGCGTGCTTTCAGATCCACTTTTTCGGAGCGGATCGTTTGGATGAGGTCTTTTTCTTCAGGTGTCATGTGCCATCTATCAAACAACGAGTTTCTCTGCTGTCGATATTCTTGCTCCGTTTCGGTTTAATGTCATAAAGATGTTTTTCTCGTAAATCCGGTATGACGACTTTTTCTATGCGACAGCTTTTGCCCCTTGGCCTGATCTTTTTGTGCAGTGCCCTCTTCGGCCATGCGGACGAGGGGCATCCCCTGCCGCTGGACTACGCGCAGAACTTCGAGCTCGTTGAATACCCGACGCATACGCTGCTTACGGTGCGAAATCTTTTTCTAAATTCCAAAAGTAGTCATCGCTACGCATTAGTGCCGCGCGAGGCGCCGCTGCCCGATCTGCCCAAGAATGTGAAGGTCATCCGCACGCCGGTTCGCCGAGTCGTGGTGATGGAGACTGTCTATATCGGCTATATGGATGCGCTGGATCAACTGGCACCGATCGTCGGCGCGGCAACCGTCGACTTCATCAGCCAACCGGAGATTCGGGAGCGCACAGATCGCGGCGAGATCCAGTCGATCCAGATCGGACAGAGCTTGAACATCGAGAGCCTGCTGCTACTCCAGCCGGATTTGATCCTAACCAGCATTTCGGGCGATCCAACCTTTGACGTGCCGCCCAAGCTCATCCGCTCGGGTCTACCCGTTGTGATCACCGCTGGCTACATGGAACGGCACCCGCTGGCGCGCGCGGAATGGATCAAATTCATCGCGCCCTTTTTCGAGGCTTCCGAAAAGGCGGACACCGTCTTTAGCGAATCCGCACGACGCTACGAAGCGCTCACCGAAATGGCCGCCGCCGACTCGCGGCCGACAGTGTTTTGCGGCGCGCCCTACTCCGGTTCGTGGTATGTGCCCGGAGGGGATAGCTTTATCGCTCGCGCGATCCGAGACGCGGGCGGCCACTATCTCTGGTCGGACAATACCAGCCAAGGCGGCATCCCGTTGGATACCGAGCGCGTCTTTATCAAAGCCGCCGAGGCCGATTATTGGATTCACCCGAGCTTCTATCGCACACTTGACGAGCTGCTCGGTGCCGACGACCGCTTCGATAAATTCCGGCCGACACAAATTGACCAAGTTTATAACAATACCAAGCAAGTCGGCGACAATGGCGGGAATAACATTTGGGAGCGGGGCATCGTCCACCCCGAAGAAGTGCTCGCGGACTTGATCCACATCTTTCACCCCGAGCTCCTGCCTGAGCACGAGTTGATTTACCATGAAAAGTTGCTGTGACACGCCCCCACCCATCCGAACGCTTCGCCGCGCCTAACACCATTCTCACGGGCGTGCCCCTTAAGCACTTGATCGACGCCCAGCTCGTCGAATTGATTGCGGAATCCTTCGCTGCGATCCATGCGGGCTTCCACTCGAAGACCTTCATCCTGGACGCCACGCAAGGGCTCGAAGCTTTGGAACTAAAAGACCGTGCGCGTCACATCGCCCACGCCCTCGCGCGGCAGTTGCCCGAGGATGTGGAGGCTGCCGTGAAAATCGTGATCGCATCCTTCGGCGCGAAGCTAGAGATCACACAGGACTACGGGCTCGCTCCTTTCTTCTACATGCCCCACTCCGAGTGGATCGGGCACTACGCGGTGGCGGATTTCAAAAGCGGACTACGCGCCAACTACGAACTGACCCAGCGCTACACCTCCGAGTTTTGCATTCGCCCGTTGATCATCGAGCACGAGGCCGCCACGCTGAAAGCGCTCGACATATGGTGTGACGATCCGAACCCGCATGTGCGACGCCTCGTGAGCGAAGGCACCCGAGCGCGCCTGCCATGGGCGATGCGTTTGAAGAACGTTCAAGCGAAACCACAGCTCAGTCTGCCACTCCTCGAAAAACTGAAAGACGATCCCGAACTCTACGTCCGCCGCTCAGTGGCCAACCATCTGGGCGACATCGCTAAAGATCATCTCGAACTCGCGCTCGACACCTGCGCCCGCTGGCTTGAAGAGAGCCAAGCGATGCACGATGCGGCCACGGCGAAGAATCGCCGCTGGGTGATACGCCACGCCCTCCGCTACCCCGCAAAGAAGGCGAACGCACGCGCGCTGAAGATTCGGTTGGCGGCAAAGTAGCTGGGTTGGCATGCCGCCCCGCACGATTGAAAGTTCTGTATAAATGCTAGGGCAGAGCCTACCCGACTGCTAAAAAGAAAATATGAATTTCGGTTGGCCAGTCGGCGCACAAGTCACAGATTGAATCGCTTAACCGCTATCGATCGTGACTCAGATACACACAGCAACCTCTCGTAGGCTTTGGGGCTTTATTCTCATTGCGGTGGGTATCCTTGTCGTGGCCACGCTGAGTATCTGCGTGGGGAGCGTAAACTTTTCGCCGGGTGAGGTGCTGGGTGCTCTGCTCGGCAGTGAAGAGGTCAATACCGTACACCGGCAGATCATCGTCGATTTCCGTCTGCCGCAGGTAGTCACAGCGCTGCTCTCAGGCGCGGCCTTGGGCACGGCAGGGCTGCTCATGCAGACCGTGTTTCGTAATCCGCTCGCCGATCCATTCGTGCTCGGCGTGAACTCGGGCGCGAGTCTCGGTGTCGCCATCGTGCTCCTCGTGCTGGGACCGGTCGGCTTGAGTTTGACCGATGGCCTCGCCGGCTCGGGGCAAATGCTGCTGATCCTCGCTTCGAGCGGCGGCGCCGCGGCCACGCTCTTCGTGGTGCTCCTACTCTCGCGGCGGGTGGACATTATGTCGGTGCTAATCATCGGCTTGATGATTAGCTATACCATCGGTGCGCTGGTCAGCATTCTGATGTTTTTCAGTATGGCCGAGCGCTTACAATCGTTCATCAACTGGTCGTTCGGGGACTATGGCAATGTCAGCTGGCCGCAGATGCGCTACTTCGCACCGGCCATCCTCGGAGGGATCGGACTGAGCTGCCTCTTTATCAAACCACTCGACGCCCTCCTACTCGGCGAACGCTACGCGGAAAGCGTCGGCACGCAGGCCAAGCAAGTGCGTTTCTTCGTGCTGCTCGGGGCCTCACTCCTCGCCGGCACGGTGACGGGCTTTTGTGGCCCAATCGGTTTCCTCGGCATCGCCGCACCGCACCTGAGCCGCTACCTTTTTCAAACGAGCCACCACCGCGTGCTCATTCCAGCTTCGATTCTAGTGGGGGCGTTGCTCTCGCTCAGTTCCGACTTCGTGGCACGCGGTCCCGGCCTCGATGTGGTGCTGCCACTCAACGCGATCACTGCACTGGTCGGCGCGCCCGTCATCATCGCGGCCTTGGTCAAACAACGTAAGCTGAAACGACTTTTCTGAAATGCCAGAAAATGCACAATTGAGCGCCTCACAACTGCAGATCGGCTACCGCCACGGAGCCGAGATCACTGCTGTAGCGAGTAATCTGGACTGCTCCCTACGGGGCGGCGAATTCGTCTGCCTACTCGGCCCCAATGGTGCAGGTAAATCCACACTCATCCGCACATTGGCCGGCATGCAAGCTCCCCTCGCGGGCACACTCCAGCTCTCGGGCAAGGCCTTGACCGAAATCGCACCACGAGAGCGTGCACGCGCCGTCAGCGTGGTGCTGACCGAGGCAATGCCCTCCGGCATGATGGATGCCTACTCGCTCGTATCGCTCGGTAGACACCCTTACTCCGGCTGGTTTGGCGGCCTAAGCACACAGGATCGTGAGCGCATCGAATGGGCGCTGGACGCCGTCGGCGCGATGCCGCTGGCCAATCGACAAGTTGCCGAACTGAGTGATGGTGAGCGGCAAAAAGTATCCATCGCCCGCGCACTCGCGCAGGAAGCGAAGCTCATGCTACTCGACGAGCCGACCGCTTTTCTCGACTTACCACGCCGAGTGGAGTTGATGTCGATCCTCCGCAATTTGGCACACCGCGAAAATTTAGCTCTGCTGCTGTCCACCCACGATCTCGATCTGGCACTACGCTTTGCCGATCGCCTCTGGCTGATGACCCCCGAGGGGAAGCTGATCCAAGGCGTGCCGGAGGCTCTGGCACTCGATGGGCAGTTTGCCGATGTATTTGCCAGCGAAAATCTGGATTGGGATGCGACTTCGGGCAGCTTCCGCACTCACTCCGAGGCCTGCCTCAATGTGCAACTCGCAGGCGACGGACTAGAGCGCGTCTGGACGCAACGCGCATTGGAACGACTCGGCTTCCGCATCGCGACCCACGGCGAAAAAGCAGCCTTTGCGATCGAGATCTCGGAAGGCAGTTGGCAAGTCACACGTAACGCAACGAGCCAGTGTTTGAAAACGATCGACGCGCTAATCGACTGGATCCGCGCGGAAGATTGGAAGCTTTAAATCGCCCTACTCGCAGTCCGGACATTTACCCGAATAGATGATCTCACCGCCGGTGACGGTAAAGCCTTTGGGCGGCGATATCTTAGGCAATTGCATACGTATCTTTAGGTCGAAGACACGCTCGCACTGACGACAGATAAAATGTGGGTGCTCGTGATCTGCAGGCAATTCATAGCGCTTGGGCTGCCCTGGGAACTCGACCCCAACCAGCTGAAAATGCTCGGTCATCTCGCGGATAGTGCGATCCACAGTCGCTGAGCCTAGTCGCTCGACTTTCTGGCGCCCTAGCTTAAGAATTTCGTCGCGCGTCAAGGGGCGCCCCGCCTCCTGCAAGACCTCGTTGATTGCTTCTCGTTGCCGTGTGACTGCCATTTCTAATTCACCTTAAGGTTTAAACGCCAGAACCGCAGCCCACTCTCATCTGATGGCAAACGAAGACGTATTTTGCGTAAATTCGAGTTATCTTCGAGAACCGAAACCTCTTCGATTTCCGGAACCAACTCACTCCATCCGCTCGAGTCAGACAAATCCCCACTGGCCTCGACACCAACTCGAACTGGAGCCAATCGGCTCACAATGAAATCCAAAATGAAGCCTTCACCATCTGGGACGGGCTCCAGCGTATAGACGGGGCGCTCTTTCGGGACGTTCGGATCTGTTCCAGCGACATACTCTTCGAAGTCCCCGACTCCATTCAAATCACTGTCGTCCGCCATCGCACCTGAGATTCCATGCCCCAATTGCCAAGTGGCAAAACTCAACGGCGCGTTGGGCGCACCAGGGCTAACCACTTCCACAGTCAGCAGAACATCATCGGCAGGCGCGTAAGTAACCCCCTCCAACGTACCTCCAACTTGCGACGCGCGCAGCAGCAAGGTCCCCGTGGTAGAACCTGTATAAAGCACTTGGTTAGGAGGAAAACCCGCATTGGAATCAAACGGGCCGGAGACTATATCAATCGTCGGCACGAGCCCACTGGATGTAAACACATTCAGGTTCGCGCTACTATTAGTCAGCTGATTGGCCAGTGGTTCAAAATAGATGTGCTGGAATTCGTCGGCGACAGAGAAGCTTTGCGCAACAGCGATGGCAGGCGCATACGTCTCATCCCCCATCTGTAGCGCGCTCACGACAACTTGCCCAAGCCCCGTGAAGCTAAGGATATTTCCTTCTACAATCGCGGGGCCGTCTAGAACCTCATAGCTGACAGTCAGGCCGCTGCTCGCCGTGGCGCTGAGTTGCACACTACCCGTGGCGAAGCGCTGGTTTCCGATCTCAGAAAAGCTGATCGACTGCATTTCACCGCTCGGTTCGACTTGATTCAGCACGGCAACGGCTTCCAGATCTAAACCTGCACTACCACTCGTTGGGTAGGGCTCATAAATCACAATACCTTCGGAATCGAAGGCGCTTCCATCACCCACAATATCCACCAAGCGAACATAGCGGATATTTCCCAAATCCAAATGTGGGAAATTTGCCTCCAGAGCTTGCTTATAAGCAGGGGAAAAACTGTCTAAGTCATTGTCAGCCGCATCGAATGCAAGTTGCAACTGCTCCAAATCAAATGGAGTGCCGAAACCTAAACGGTATTTACTGGCATAGCCAAAAATGAAAGTTGGATCGACGCTCCCCGTTACAGAAGCTGTGTAGGAAATATTTGGAAAGCGGACGAAGTGAATCCCATCCGATGAAACTTCAACCCAAGCCAACTCAAGAAAGGTATCGCTGAAGCTATTCTCGAAAACGGCGAAATCGCATCCTGCTCCATTTCGTATCGGATTGGTAAATGTGAGGGTAATTTTTCCCCCGCGCCCCAAAGAAACAGCATCGAATACGTCGCCCGTGGCAGGTCCCAGCGCCTTGACTGGCGTTTGAAACGATGCACTCACAGAATCGCCGTAACGCATATCGGTGAAGCCACTAGCCCACGCAACGATCCCCGAATCGTCTTTAGAAATCGCGGTGGAGTCGACTTGCCCTGCAGCTGGCGCGAACGGAAAGGTTTCACTTTGGCCCGGGTAAAGCGGAAGGGCTGCCGAAAATACCTGCCCCCCCCATAAAACAGCTGAGCTAAGCACCGCAACTTGCAGATAAATCCATATTTTTCTCATCACCAAAATTAAAAATCTAATTTCAAACCAATCTCAAAAGATCGTCCAGCTCCCGGATAATAGGCTCCCGGAACAGCGGTTTCTGCATATAACTGGTCAAACACATTATCGACTTTGAAAAACACGCGACAATTCTCTGAAACCCTCGCTTCGGTGCTGAGGTCAACCAAATGATACGCCTCAATTTTTCTTTGAGTGTTGGCCAGATCACTGCCCTGATACCGCTGGCTGACATAACGATGGAGCAAACGAAGACGTAGCCAATCCACAGGCTCCCACCAGACTTGACCAGTCGTCACAAAGCGTGGTGCCAAGGGAACCTCTTGCCCGGATCCGATGCCTGATTTCATCTCGGTCGCAACGTGAGCGACCTGAAAAGAGAAGCCCCAAGCCTCTTGATGGTAGCGATAGAGCACATCCAGACCATAACGATCCACTGGTCCTAGGTTGACGTTCAATCCCTTAATACCCGCGTTACTCCCTTGGACTGTCGAGTCATAGAAGATCTCGTTCTCCATTTGGAGGAAAAAGCCCGTGAGATAAAATTCATGTCGCTGCTCGATATACTTCGTGCCCAACTCATAGCTGTTCCCTTCCTCAGCTTCCAGCGGGCTGACGTCTTCTGCGAGAGGAAAACCTTGATAGGCGCCTCGCTCATCGAAGACCGGATAGCGATAGACACGGTCATAACCTGCAAAAGCACTCCACTGTTCACTCAACCTGTAGTTTACAGACAACTCGGCGGCGGCCCCCTCCTCCCGAACAGTGGCGGCAAATGTGCCATCGGCGATTCTGTCGGGCGGGTTCTTGTAGTTTGGATTCGGGAAGGTTCCCCGGTTCGTCTCGATCACAGGGCTCAGCTGAGATCGGTCATAGGCGCTCGCATCCACTTCATATCGTACCCATTCATAACGAGCACCTGCACTAAATATCATCCGCTCTGAGAGCTGCCGTTCGACCAAAAAATAGGGAGCGATACGCCACTCGTCGACTTCAGCTTCTGCGGGTATCAGACTGCGTGCTTCATCCAGATAATCAGTATACTCCAACCGGTCGTAGAGCCAGTCACTCCCCAAGATGAACACATTCTCCTGCCCCAATTTAATACGCGGCTTGAGACTAAAACCGTCCTGCTCATTACTCCCGAGATCAAGCGGTTCGAATACGAAGTCTAGTTGGCTATAATCATAACCCGCCAACAGCTCCCAATCGCCCCAGTCGCGACTGCCTTCAGCCCTCGCCGTTAGAGTGGCCAAACTGCTTTGAGCCCCTTCGATCCCCGTCTTGTTCGATGATCTGGCGTCCGAACGGAACTCGTCGTATGAAAGCCCCCCCGGATAGGTCTGATCCGTCTCGGCTAGCGATAGGCGCACATCCAAATTATCGCCGTTGCTGAAACTGTAACCAGCCGAGACAAACGCTTCGCGCCCTGCACTCTGCGAGTGCTCCCGATAACCATCCGACTCCGATCGGGATGCACTGGCTCGAAAGCTCCAGTTTCCAGCGCCCACACCTCCTGAAATCGATGCGCGCGAGCTACCAAAACTACCGAGCCGCCCATCGAGACTGATGCCAGACTCACCACTACGACGCGTCTCAATCTTGATCACACCAGACAAGGCTTTGTCTCCGTAAAGAACGTTTTGCCCCCCCTTTAAGACTTCGATACTTTCAATCGCATCCAGCGGGATCAGTTCCCAATTAATGCGCCCCATATCGCCAGGGTTGAGTGGCTGGCCATCAATCAGCACAAGTGTCCGCAGCCCACTGTTCTCACCAAACCCACGGATATCGACGTTCGTGCTGCCGGAAAGCGTCGAAAAATACAGATTGGCTTCCGATTCGAGTAGTTCGGTGACGGACGCTGCCAACGATTCGTCGATGGCGACACGATCTACGCGGATGACATCTGCTGGCACATCGAGCACCTCTCTCTCAAAGTGCCAAGCCGTGACCGTATACTCTTCCAATTCATAAACGGTCTCTGCCTGCAACAACGAGACTGCCAGTGAGAGTGCCGCAATCACAATTGGCTGATAGGAGAGCGTATACATAGCTATCTAAACGAGTCTCCTATCAGCCAATGCTTAAAAAGCTACAAGCGCGCTAGCGTATGCGACGTCGACGGACGAGAACAAGCAGAGAAGCGAAACCACCAATCAAAGCGAAGTTGGCGACTTCCGGAACTGCATAACTCGCCTCATAGGGGCCGAAACTCCACACATCCCATGATCCCTCATCGATAAAGCGTCCTACAAAAAGTTGCGGGCCAGACCCAAAATCAAAAGTCGAGCCTTCACCCGCAGTGGATGGAGACGATGCAACCGAATCCGGCGCAACGTCTCCGGCACCGGAAATCCCACTGCCACTCGCAGTTCCCCCTGCAGCAAAATAGCCCCAGGAGTCAAAATTGGACACGAAATCACCATTTGTCTGAGTCTGCGAGCCATAGGTCATTTCAGTCAAATAGAAGCCATCTGCAACCGTGCCGAAGTTGAAAAAGCTTAAAGCAGGCACCCCCGCAGCTACATCAACAAGCATCTCTGCCCCAGAAATGCTACCCGCCGCACCATCCCAATTGTATTGGAATATGTAGCGCTCAGTAGCGGCACCGTCATTGAAATCGATGACCAAGCCCGACTTGTTTGCACCACTGCCAACGATATGAGCAAGGGGGACATCTGCGAAACCGATGGATTGAGCACTGATTGGAGCACCTGCGAGAAGCAGGCCTCCTGCGATAAATGACGCGAGTCGTTTGTAGCTGAGTTTCATTATGAATTTGTTATGTAGTATTCTGTTTTAGATTAAGAGCCGAAGCGTGCGCCGGCTCAAAGTCAGGCAGACAAGCAACAGAACCTAAGCACGCAACTTAATTTTGGTTATCGCGAATCAGTCTCAACAAATAGGAGCGAAATTTATAGTTCATATAAGTAGCAAGTTCCGGGATTTCCCCGATCGTGCGGCCTAGGAAACGAAGACGTCCTCAGCAACGAGGACATTGTCGGCGCGGACGACGCGCTTATTGCCGTCGGCCAGAACGAGTACCTTGGGCTTCCACTCCTTAGCCTCGGCCTCTTCAAACTGAGCGAAGGACATAATGACGAGCAGATCCCCCAGCTCTCCCTTGTGCGCAGCGGCACCATTGAGCGAAATAGTGTGAGAGCCTTTGGGCGCCTCGATTGCATAAGTCTCTAATCGCTCACCATTTGCGATATTCGCGACGAGGATCTTCTCGTAGGGCTGCAAGCCAATTTGCTCCATCAGGGCAGAGTCAATCGCAAGGCTACCTTCGTAGTGAAGGGCGCGGTCGGTGACTTCTGCGCGGAGCAGTTTGGACTTTAGTAGCGTGACTTGCATGAGAATAATCTGTTGGCAGTTCTTCGGAATGTCAAAAAGCGGCGCAGGTTGGTACATTCGCAGGCATTTGACAATTGCAATTTTTCAAGGGACTTCAGAGCTCGGTGCCATCAGATCATGCAGCCTGCCTAGTTTGCCCAAAATCGTAGCCATTTGTGCCAATCTGGTGGGCGGCAAGCCAACCACCACTACTGGGGAGCAGGCACGCCCGTAAGTTAAGTGTTTTCAAACCTCGATATATGTCTATCAAAGACACTCATTATGGGAACTAATCCGGACAGCAAGCAAGGCTTCACCCTCGTCGAACTCGCCGTAGTCGCCAGTATCATCGGCATTCTAGCCGCACTCGCGCTTCCCGCCTTTCAGCGTTCCCGGGACAACGCCCGCATCGGCGCTCTCGAGCACGACCTCCGACTCTACGAGCAGGAGTTCGACACCTTCGAGCTCGATAACGGCTACTACCCCATCTCAGTCTTCACACCTGGCCTCTTTCCGGCTGGTATGGAAAATCGCATGAGTCAGGCGTGGAAACTCCCCTCTCCGATCGGCGGCGCCTATCGCTGGGTTTACACCACAGAAGACGCCCCGGCCGACCGTAGTGCCTACATTGATATCGTGCACAGCGCGCAACACCCAATCGCCATAGACCCGGGCCGCCTCAAAGACATCGACGAAGACATCGACGACGGCAACCCCGCCTCCGGCCATCTCCGCCTCATGGGCGAGAATCTGCGCTACTACATTAAACTGTAGTGATCGACACCCCGATATAGGCTTCAGAGATCTGCGAACTCTGCGGTTTAAATCTACGCCAGATAGGCTTTCGTTTTTCTGTCTCAGAACGTCAACAGCAGACATGAAATGCCGCGCGAGGCGCAGAACTCATTTAGTCGTCATCATGTTCGTGATGTGAACGGCCTGAATGGCCTGCCCACTGCTTGAGCACCACGAGTTCTTGCTCAGTGACAGAGGCGTTCGGATGCGTGATGAGGTAGATCGGCAGCGGCATCTCGCCCTCCGTAATCTCCTCAACAATCTCTTCTTTCATTTCTGCATCGCCCGCATATTGGCTCCACTCTGAAAAATTGAGCTCTTCCCGCCCTTCCTCTACATCGTGCGCGACCAACCAGGAAACCGGAGCAACGTAGCCATACCAAGGCCAATTCACTTCATTCGAATGGCAGTCGTAGCAGCTTCGTTTCAAAATTGCTTTCACCTCAATGGGAGCATCCAGGTCAGAAACCACTGGCGGATTGCTTCTGTCGACGGGAATCAGCTGGATTCCAATAAAAATTACAATTACAGCGGTCAGGATATATTTAATGGCTTTCTTCATTTTTCTTTAACGTGGAGGACTGTATTTCGAATAAAAAGTGAGGGGAACATCGGCAAAAATCATGGTGTGTTTACTCGAAATCCGCGACTCAGTTCCGGTTCACCTCGAGGACTTCGCCAATGCTACTGAGGTCGCCATGGTGGCGACTGAAGGTGACGCCGTGGAGGGCAATGGCTTCGTCGCCGGTGGGCAAGAGGAGGTGAATCTCGCCGGCGAGCATGGCGGTCTCTCCGTCGTGGAGGCCGACTTGCACGGGGTGCACATCGACCGGAACAAGGACGAAATTGTTGCGCTCGGCGGAAAACCACATCTCGTAGCGACTGAATGTGCCCTCGCGGGTGAGCTCGAAGAGCATGGCGCCTTCGCGGTATTCGCTGACGTAGACATCGGCGTATTGGCGGAGCACTTCACCCTCGGTGCTCAAGCTCGGGAGAAACTGAGGCGCTGTATGCAAACGCGGCAGATGGGTGACGTCTTTCCAAATCAACTTACCGGAGAAGCCTAGGATCACACACATGAGGAGCAGAGCGATGACTTTAGTCAGCCAACCCGCACCGCTGCGATGCTTCTGCTTGTGAGGCACGTAAACCTCTTCGGGCTCCTCATCTTGCTTAAAGACTTCTTCCAGTGGCTTGCCATCAATCAGGCGGATAATTTCGACGGGGACGACTTTGAGATCTTTACGATTCTGCGAGTGAAGATCGGTGTAAAACAGCTGACCGTTGATCGCGCGCACGGTGACACGCGCGTTTCGAGCGCGCACTTCGACTTCCGGAAAGTCAACCACCGCGTGCTGCGAGCTGGCGATGGCTAAGCGATTTAGCGCCAGATCGAACGCTTCTTCGTCGGCGTACTCGGCAGTCCATGTGCCCTCAGGAATGTGATCAAATTCAAAATCCTGATCGATGTATTTATAGGTCGCTGAATACTGCATCTAATAGGGGTAGTCTTTTTCTGAAGATCAGTGAGCACGAATCAAGGCTCGGGATCAAGCGTGGCCTCTCGGTGGGCGGCAGATTCTTGCAGGCTACGGTAGAGGGCAATATCCGGTATATCGATCAAGACCTGCACGAGTAGGCGTCCGACGACGATACCGATGACTTGTGCGAGCGCGCCTAAGATGGAAACGACCGATGCGGCCACTGATGTGTAATAGAGGAGCGTGAGCACACCTGCCAGCGCGACGACGGCGATGGCGATCCAGGCGAGAATGTCGATGATGAGTCGGAGGTCGGCGTAGGCGGATTGATCGCGCACAGCGCGGCGAATCAAGCCGAGCTCGGACACGCTGGAGGGCGCATGCGCGCCGCGTGCGGGGGCGGAGGTTTTGGCATGGCGGCGTTTTTTACCCTTCCCCTCAGAACTGCCGCCGCTGACGCGCTCGCGGGCGGAGCGATAGGCGGCGTAGGCTTGCTTCCATTGGTGCTCGCTCATCTTGCGCGAGGTGGGATCCATCTTCTCGCGTGAGGCTTTAAAGGTTTCGAAGTCGTCCATATTCTGATTACTCTACTTTGAGATCAAATCGCCCGAAGACGGCCTCGCCCTCGACTTGAATCTGGGCGAAGAGGCGATACCAACCGGGGTTGGGCACATTGAAGAGAAAGGCGAGCTCGGAACTCTCGGAGCCTGCGCCACCGAGGCCGGCGGTGCGCGCGGAGGCCACGCTATCGACGGGGTGCATGTGGGCGAAGCCCCGCCCCTCGGCATCGAAGGCCACCATGTGCCCTTTGGCGTCCATGACGGTTTCCAGAGTCATCGGCGCGCCGTGCTCGCTGGTGACGCTCAATTCGAAGCGATAGTCGCGGCCGGTCTTGAGAACTTCGGGCGCGCCTTCGATCTCGAAACGGACACCGTCGACCACACTGACGGTGGAGCGGGCGAACTCGGCGGCCATCGGCTCGCCGGCGACTTCGAGCTCGGACAGCGCGATCGCTTGGCGGCGGCTGCGGTGCGGCACGATCTCGGTAAAGACACGGTAGCTGCCGGAGCGGGCGGGCGTGAATGCAAATTGATAGAGCCCGTCGAGGCCTTCGGCCTCGGGGTGAAGGTGGTGATAATCTTCGAGCGAGGGATCGATCACCATGACGTGCATTTTTTCCGTATGCGTGATGGCCAGCTCGTGCGGGGCGATCGACATGCCGCCGGAGGTTTCCAAGTTCATGTCGACGCGTGCCTCCGTGCCGGGTCGTAGCGCTATCTCAGTGTGCAACTCGGTGACGACGGGATAGGTGAGCCGTGTGAGGTCGAGAAAACCGGCGTGATTGGTCGCGCAGAGTTCGATCTCGCCGTCGGCATTGACGATCTCTTCATAGTGCAAGAAGCCACACTCCGCATCGGGCAAAGCGCGCAGCACGAAGTAGGCACCGACGAATACGATACTGAGCAGAGTGATCGAAGACCAAGCTACTTTGGATAATGGTTTTGGAGAGGTATCAGACATCGGTGCGTAGCTATGAATGTGCGTAAGCCGCTGGCGCGCGCAAGTCGGAATCTGGAATGGATCGTTGGAGTCCCGCCTTTAGGCGGCTGCGTGGAACGGGCACCGACTCGGCAGCCGCCTAAAGGCGGGACTCCAACCTCCCTACCTTACAGCTCGCCGGCGGCTTCGAGGAACTCTTCGGTCGTCCAGCTGGCGCCTTCTTTACGATAGGCGACGCGGCCGTTGGCATCGACGAGGAGTGTGGCCATGGTGTGGTTAATCGTGCCGTCTTCGTCCATCGTAAGGATGCCGAACTGGCGGAGCAGGTCATCGACCACGGACTGATCGCCGGTCAGGAGATTAAAATTTTCCGGCTCCATGCCGTAGCCTTCGGCGTATTGCTTAAGGATCCCGGGAGAGTCGAAAGCGGGATCGAAGGTGATGGTGACAAACTGTAAATCGTCAAGACCAGCCTCGCGGGCGGCGTCTTGCATGGCGGACATGCGGGTGCTGGACGCGGGGCACATGGTGGGCACGGTGCAGCGGGTAAAGATGAAGTTGAGCACGAAGGGCTTGCCTTGCAGTTGGCGGATCTGGAGAAACTCGCCGTGCTGGTTGATCATGGCGAAGTTGGGGATGTATTCGCCCTGCTTGACGAACTTGCGACGGCTCATGCTGGCGGTGGCTTGGTGGAGCTGGGTGTTCACATCGCCAGCTGCTTTTGCGCCGAGGCCGTCGAGCGGGAAGACCTGCTCGAGGTGCCATTTCTTACCGTAGTAGGCAGCGTTTGCCCGAATCGTGCGCCCGATGTAGCCGATCGCCAGATCGCCTGCGCCGACGCGGAAGGTCTGCGTGCTACCGACCTCCAACTTACGATCGTCCGACTCCGTGAGCTCGACTTCGAGTAAACGCGCGTCGGGAAGCACGGAGAGGACGCGGCCTTGGATCGCGGCGGCGTGCGTGGACAGCGCGGCAAGCAGGAAAAGTGCGGCAATAGAAAACAGAGATCGCATACCGCAAGAGAGAAGAAGCAAAGAGTAGATGCAAGCCTGCGAAGACTATTAGTAGCAGAATTGGCTGGCGCTATTACTGGAGAGCTTCCGCCCCAACCAATCGAGGGCAAAGCCCCACGAGCTTACGTCGCAACGACGCGCTGCACCGTCTGCTTCCAGGAGCCGTCGGACTGGCGGCGTGCCCATTGGCGGCCGTCGGCACCGAGGGCGATGAGGTGGATCCAGCCGTTTTCGACAAGATTACGGACGTGCTCTTGGCGCTCCAGGATGCCGTCAAGCACGGCGGTGTCGGCTGCTATGCAGGCATGGAGACGGAGCGGCTCGTGGATGAGCCGCTCTCCGTCGTGCACGGACTGAAAGGGCAGACCGGGGCGGAGGTCGTTTTCATTGCCCAGAGCCACCCCCACTCCGCCGACGACGTTGTGGATGGATTTGTGGCCGCTGCCGTAGTGGGTGTTATCCGTGGCGGAGCCGTAGTATTGGAGATTGATCCAACTCCCGACGACGAGGGGGCCGCCGATGATTGCCTCAAGCACGGCACCTTCGGGGTCGGTGGCGGCATCGTATTCGTGGAGGAAGGCGCGGCTCTGCAAGGAAGCGCCCTTCGTCCACCTACGGGGGGCGACTATGAAGCCGGCGTTGCCCGCCAAGCCCCACTCGGGGCGCACTTGCGACCAGTCTTTGCTCCGCTCGCGCACGGCGGCGACGACGTTGGACTGCTTAGCCGCCTCGCCGAGCAAGGCGGAACGCTCGATCGCACACAGGCCGCCCGCTTCGTCGAGCGCAGCGCGGAGTTGGCCAATCTGCGCGGGATCGGTGCCTTCGGTGTCGAAGAGTGTGACCTCGTCCGTCGTGGTGTTGTGCAGGCCGGCGATGAAGCGGGTATCTTCGGGGATCGTGATCCCGCGCTCTTTGAGAGCTGCCCGCACATCGGCTTGCTTGAAGAGCGCTGCGGCGAGGCGTGCATTGGCATCGCCCGCGTGGCCGCCACAAGCACCGCAATCGAGACCGGAAGCGTAGGGATTATTTTTCGTCGCACTTCCGTGGCCGCAGAAGAGCACGAGCTTGGCAAAGTTCTCCTTCAAGCCGAGCCCCTTGAGGATGCCCTCAGCCATGCCCGCACGTGTCTGCACATCAAGCGAGTCGAGGAAGTCGGGGCGACCGACATCGGCCGACTTCAGGAGCTTGGGTAGTCCGAAAGCATCGCAGATGATTTTATAAGCATAGGTGAGTCCCATCGTTTCGACGAAGGTGAAACAGGAGGCCGCCGCTTCTTTGAAGCGCTTCCAGCTACGCGTATCTTCGCGCTCAAGGATCTTGGTAAACCTGAGTTGATCGTATTCGGGCGCGTTGAGCCCACCGCAGCTTTCTGAAGTTTTTACGGGCGGCGCGAGTAGCACGGGGCAGCGCGCCTGTGAACCACCGAGACCGGGCACATTGTGATCGATCGCTAGGCCAAAGAAGCCAGCGAAGCCAATCGTCTGCACATTGAGGGCAGTCGATTCCAGGGCGCGGCGATAGACCTCGGAGCGCACATCGATACAGAAGACGGACTGCACATCGGGGCGCACGGTGTCGGCGGCCTCAGGCTGAATGTTGGTGCGCAGGGTCAACTCGAATGCATTTTCCAAGGCGGACTGCCAGACAAGACGCTGCGCAAGATCCAGCTCGATCGCAGACGATCCGGTGTCCTCGGGGTCTTCGAGTAAGTTACGCTGCCAACCGAGGATGAAGTCTTTGTCCTGAAGATGGATTTTATAGAGCGCGACTTCGTAGTTCAACAGAATCGCAAGCAACTGATGCAGCAAGGAACCCGATCCACCGCGAATCTCGTGTTCACGGTCTTTGTAGCGGAGGTGCCCCGCCCAACCAGGCAAGGTGAGCAAGATGCGATAGAGCAATTCCTCCACGCGCGCTTCCGGCATTTCGAGAAGCTCGACCGCTTCAGCAATGGCTTGATCCGGATCCGAGGAAAAACCCTTCACCGTGTCACGAAAGCCGATCAGCCCGTTCAGTTCGGGGTTACGGTCGATCTGTGCGGCTTCTTTCCAGGCTTCGTAGAGGCTCAGATCTTTCCAAGGAAACTTCCAAGAAGACTGCCCCTCATCATCGTAGGCCGCGCACCACTTGGCCGCTTCCTCCCGTATCACATATTGCCAGCTCGTGCCGACGCGTGAGTCAATGTACGCGCTGAAGGAACAGGTTTGAAAGAGCAGCGGCTCTTCCAATGGGGATTCGCCAAGCAGTTCGACCAAGCGCTCAACAGTGAGCGGCTCATCGTGCGCTTCAAAACTATCGACGACTTCCGTGGACGCAGCGGCTACGGCCGCACGCAAGTCTTCCATGCCGATATCGCCGGACTCAAACTTCTGCTTAAACCACTCGCGCGGCAGCACTGTATCCGCGCCTTGGATACGCTTACTGGATACAGCGACTTCGGCGAAGCGCTTATCAGCAAACCCGACGAAGGGGTTCACAGCCACAAAGTGAGACAGCGGCCAGAGCGGTGCAATCTTGGCGCAGGCTGAATCGATTTTTGGAGAAAGTTGCTTGGTTTTCATAATAGCGTATAGTTTAAACCTTATAGTCTAGCGATCCCCTGGAACGAGTCCGAGGCGGCGGGCGGCGCGATTGGCGAGTGTATTCATGTAAAAGCCGTTGAGCGCATGCACGTAGAGTCGGCGCTTGTAGGCCACAGTCAGGAAGCCGGGCTCTCCATCCTGAAAGCGAATCGAAGTGATGAGGAAGGCCAGCAAGACCAGTGTGAGGATCGACTCAAGAATCGGCGCGGCAGGCACTTGCGCGGGTAGCGAACTCGAAAGCAGTTGCCCCGCGACTGCGGCGAGAACGAAGTAAAGCGCAGCCAAGCCACCCGCGACAAACGCGGTTTGCGCGAGGCTGAGACCTGTGTGGCCACGGCGCATCGACGTCCAGACCAGCTGCGTGATGGACATCGCAACCACCATGCCGAGCACGAGCATGCCGGGCTTCTCGGAAGGGCTCACACCGAAGGCGACACTCAATGCGACCACAATCGAAACCGCCACCGCCACCGCAAACCAGATACGGTTCTGAGGCAAGGAGACGTAGTTGGCCTTGGCGTTCAGCTTCTTGGCCGTGTCGACCGCAGATCCGGATGAAAGGAAGGCGTGCCCCTTGTAAAGGGAGTGCGCCACGATGTGGAGCACCGCGAGGTGAAAGGCACCGAGACCACATTGCAGAAGCATGAAGCCCATCTGCGCGATCGTCGAATAGGCGAGCGCTCGTTTCACGCTGGTCTGTGAGAGCATGACCATCGAGGCATAGACTGCAGTCACCGCACCAGCGATGGCGAGCAGATGAAGCGCGCCGGGGGTATTGACGAGCACCGGGCTCAAGCGCACGACGAGATAGCCGCCGCCATTAATAATGCCGGCGTGCATGAGCGCAGAGACCGGCGTGGGTGCCCCCATCGTATCGGGCAGCCATGTATGGAAAGGAAACTGCGCGGACTTGAGCAAGGCACCCAGAATGATGAGCCAGCCGATCCAAGAGTAGTTAGCCAAGGAACCGCCCTCGGATTGTGTCGCAAGGAATAGTCCCCCGAAATCTTGAACCCCATAGATCGCATAGACACCGGAAAAGGCACCGATAAGGCAGAGATCCCCCACCCGGCTGACGAGCGATTTCTTGCGTGCGGAGAGCAAGGTGCCGAGACGATCAGGAAAATAAACGAGGAGCTTATGCAAACCCATGCTCGTGGCCACCCAAGCCAAACCAAACTGCACCAATCCCGGAGACAAGACCAGCGCCATAACCGCGCCAAGCGTGATACACATCCACTTAAAGAAGTAACCCTGCTTCGCATCGCCCGCTAGGTAGTTCCGCGAGAAGCGGAGAATGACCGCACCAAGGAAACAGACGAGGAGTAGAATCGTGGCGGAAAGCGCATCGAAGCGAATGCCGATCCAACCGGCATCCGTTACCGTAGCCACGACCGGCTTGCTGCCATTGAGCGCCCAGAGCACTGTGCCGATCGTGGCGCTGGCCAGACCTGCCCATGCAATCAGCTCCGCCACACGGCCGGCGACGAGTGGACGTCCATTGAGCCACCGCGACGAGAGCACCACCCAGAAGAGTGAGACGGGTGCGATCCATAGTATGAGACTGCTGATTATTGCTTCCATGCGAACATAGTAGCAGAAGTGCTTGAATTTATCCAATATAAGTATATTATACTTTCGTTCTATTTAATATATGCAATGAATCAACTCAACTACCACCACTTGCGCTACTTCCACGCGATTGTCCGCGAGGGCAGCCTAACCAAAGCAGCGGAAAGCCTGCACGTCTCTCAGTCCGCGCTCAGCATACAGCTAAAGAAACTGGAGGAGAGCCTCGGCTGTGCCCTCTTCGACCGGCAGCACAAATCTCTCTCGCTGACCGAAGAGGGCAAGATGGTGCTGGACTACGCAAAGACCATTTTCCACACGGGCGAAGAAATGCTGGCCACACTCCAGAACCGGGGCGGACGCTACCGAAAGGTGCTACGTGTCGGCTCGGTCTCCACCCTATCGAAGAACTTCCAGCTCAGCTTCCTCCGTGAGGCCTTGGAAGATTCGGAACTTGAAGTGGTCATTCACTCCGCCAGCACAAGCGAACTCTTCAATCAGCTGCGCGCCCACACCATCGACCTCGTGCTCTCCAACAGCCCCGTGCCGCGCGATAATGAACGCCGCCTACATAGCCAACTGGTGGACGACCAAGCCGTCAGTTTGATCGCACCCAAACATTTCAAAAAGCGTCGCGCCTTCCGCTTCCCCGAAGACCTGCGCGGCGTACCCATGGTGCTGCCCAGCCTAGAGAGTAACATCCGCGCGCGCTTCGATTTGATCATGGAGCGCGCTGGCATCGCGCCTCTCATAGCGGCCGAAGCTGACGACATGGCGATGCTCCGCCTCATCGCCCGAGAGACGGAAGCCATCGCACTGGTGCCTCCCGTCGTCGTGCAAGACGAGCTCGAATCCGGCAGTCTGGTTGAACTTTACCAAATCCCCGACATCCACGAAACTTTCTACGCGGTCACCGCCTCTCGCCGCTACCCCAACCCCTACTTGAGCAAGCTGCTCAAAGGCACCACTCCAAAACCACGCAAATCATGATTAAACAACTCGCCCACATCTGTATCCATAGCGAAGACCTCGACGCGACCGAACGCTTCTACACCGCAGCGCTCGGCATGAGCCGCGGCTTCGAATTCATCAACAAGGGACAACCCTTCGGCTACTATTTGAAATTCGGGAACCAGACCTTCCTCGAAGTCTTCAAGGGTGAGCCCGGCGAAGTCGGTAATATCAACCACCTCGCCCTCGAAGTGGACGATATGGACGGCCTAATCGCACAGATTCGAAAGGCCGGCTACGAAGTGGGCGAGAAAAGCCTCGGCGCCGATCACAGCTGGCAAGCCTGGCTCACCGACCCCAACGGCATTCGCATCGAGCTCCACGAATACACCGAAGACAGCATGCAACTCAAAGGCGGCAGCTGCGTAGTGGATTGGTGATTCGAGCCTCCAAAACCATCTAATTTCACAGTCACCCAACTCTTCAATTGTCATGCAATGAGTTCTCGCTCACAACAGCGCGCTCTCTATGCAAAACAAAGATCTACTACTCGAAAAAATTGATATTTACGGCGGCACCCAAGCGCGTGTGGCCACGAACGACGAGGCCATTTCCAGCTATGCGGACGCTATGCTGGAAGGCGCACAATTCCCTCCGGTCGAGGTCTATTACGACGGCAGCAAATATTGGCTAGCCGACGGCTTCCACCGCTTCCTTGCCGCACAACGCAACGATTTCGAAAGCATCGCTGCCAAGGTCTACGAAGGCTCGCGCACCGACGCCCTCCGTCACGCGCTGGGTGCCAACTCGACGAACGGCATCTACCGCTCCAACGCCGACAAGCGCAACGCCTGCGAAATCGCGCTCGAGGAATGGCCAAACATGTCCAACGCCGTCATTGCCGAGCTCTGCAAGGTGTCCCCCGATCTCGTGCGTCGCTGCCGTCTGGAGATGGAACGCGACAACCGAATCGACAGCCCCGTGCATGTCACCGGCAAGGACGGCAAACAATACCCCACCGGCATTGAACGCGAACCTCGCGGCGGCAGCCAAAAGGTCGAAAACGACGGCTCCCCCAGCGAAGGCGGTGGTGGCGGATTCGGCGGCGGTAAAGGCAAGGGCGACGCCCGCGCCCCCGGCGGTGCCAGTATGGAAATCGAGGCCGATGCCCGTAAGATGATCCGCGAAGGCGAAATCCAGCACTCCGAACTCGATAAGCTCAAGAGCGCCACTGCGATCGACTACGCCGAGACCGCACTCAACGTGCTCAACCGCATGAAGCGCGAAGACCCCCGACGCCCCGAAGCCGTCAAACGCATCGAGCGCTGGCTGGAGTCAGAAAAAGCCGGCGTAGCGGCTCCTGTTTAGCAGAGGCGGGTTTATGCCAACAGTGCCGCGCTCTCACGCGTGAGCGGTGTCAATTGGGGATCGCCCAAGAGGAAGCATGTGCACTCGTCGACGACCAGATCCCCCATCCGCTTGCATTCGCGCCCGACGGATCCGGAAATATGCGGGGTCAGTAAGGCATTCGGCAGATTAGCCAAAGGCGAGGCCGAGTAATCGGATTCGTCGCGGATCACATCGACCACAGCAAAGAGGTCTTTGCGCTCCTGCAGCACTTCGATCATGGCGGCCTCGTCAACGATCATCCCCCGGGAAGTATTGATAAAAGTCGACCCCTCGGGCATCTTGCGCAAGAGCTCACCCGTGATCAGGTTTTCCGTTTCCGGCAACCAAGGAGCGTGCAGGCTCACCACATCGCAATTGGAAAAGATCCAGTCAAGCGACTCCGCACGTTGTGCGCCGCAGGCAGCAAAGGCCGTATCGTTGGCGAACGGATCATAGGCAAAAACATCCACCTGGTGCGCAGACATTTTCTCGCAAACCATACGCCCGATGGCTCCCAACGAAATGACACCCACTCGGCTCCCCTTGTAGACGCCGGGAATTAAAGAGGTATCGCCACGGCCACCACCGGGCGTCTTGAGTGCTTCCGAAAACTGCCAGACGCGCTTCAGGGAAAGGTTGATCATCGATACCGTAAACTCAGCGACAGGAATGCCATTCGCCTTGTAGGCACTGGTCAGAACAATATCACGCTCCCAAAAGGCCTCCGTGACAATCGAACGCACACTGCCCGCCCCATAGAATAAAGCCTTTAACCCAGGCAAAGCCTTGAGCAATTCTTCGTCGAAGACAGGTGCTCCCCACCCCGAAAAGACGATCTCCACATCAGCGTAGCGCTCGGGGTTGGCCAGTATTTGCTCACGGTCGTGGACGACTCCGTCGTTCTCCGTCAACTCACAGAGTCGGGCAACCGACGCTTCGCTGTAAATGAGATCGCGTGCGAATTCACGGAGTAAGAAGATGGACTTTCTTTTTTGCATGATAATCAGATGGGCTCCTGGACATTCACTCGACCAGAAGCCACGCATTCCGCGACTGGCGTGAAGAATGTTCAAGCACAATCCTCCCGCTGTTTACCGCGTAGCACCAGTTTCCTCAACACATAGCCCGTGGTGATGGCAATGGATTCGGCGTCGGAGAACAACTAGCTCGGCGGCCGTCCACCGTCAACCTGTGAGAGCTAGATAGCTCTCACAGGTTGAAGATAAGAATTGTATTTTCAGCGGCGCCACGCGTCGGATCTCTGATGCCGGCGACTACTACGCCTAACAAAGAAGTAGATCAACGCTCCAATCCAGTTCGTAAGCACTATGACCAATGCCCAAACCAACTTATCATTCCCCTCCGAGCTTTCGTATTTCAAGCAATCCACCAACATCCAAACCCAGAATGCGAAGCCGAGCACGCCGAAGAGCATGAAGCCTAAGAAAAAGATAATCTGAAGGCCAATCAGTGCCTCGCCTGAGTTTTGAAAATCCATAACTCAATTAGCTATTCCGTAGATCGCTAGACGTCAAGAAACTACCCGCGTCGCAGCGTGTGTAGCGTGACTTTCGCCAGGCAGTTCAGCCGTGCGAGCAGACCGCTCGCGCCGGTGCCGCGACACTGCGACAAGCCATCTAGAATCACACTATGAAAAGAACGAGATAACACCCATAAGCTATACTAATTATATACAATACCGGCATAACCGCTTATTTTAGTATCGTGCCCTATAAGGTAATTAGACTAAATTCAACAAGGTATATTACTCAGAAAATCATTTTTTTGTTTGTATACCTCTGAACATCCGCCTCTGCGGATAAACAAAATACATGCGATGGCCAAACACCTAAGCTTCATAATTTCGGGACTTTTAATCACTGGGTTCGGTTTTGCCCAAATGGTTGATGTAGAAGCTCCCCTGCCCTCCAAAGCGGCGGCATCAGCCGAGGATGGGCAGGAGCGAGCGCCCATAAAGGCACTCTACATGCCCTTGGCCGACCACTATTCTGGGATACTGGCCCATGCGCTCTACGCCGACAAGATGGTCGAAGCAGATTTCGAAGTTGAGCGCATGCCAAGCTGGCGACTCCTGCGAGCAGCTTTTCTTGAAGGACGCGCTGACATGGCTTTCATCATATGCCCTGAAGCCCTGCATATGTTTAGCGAATCGCCAACATTCCGATGGGTGGGTCTCCTCCATCGTGACGGCAATCAATTGATCATCAACCGCGAGTTAGCGGATCACATCGAGCTCAAGGCGGATCCCAAAGATCGTAAGCCGGACGGCCAAGTCGCCGAGTGGTTGCTACAAGGCATGCACAGTAGCAACGAAAAGGTCTACTGCGGCTTACCTGCGCCACGCGCCACCCACTCGGTCATCGTTTACAAATATCTGCGAGATCATGGCTTAAAAATGGGCACGACCCGACTGAGCACCGAAGGCACAGTCACGACAGAAATCGTGCGCCCCATCGAAGCCACCGCCTATATGCGCAAGCTCAATAACCGAGGCGAGATGGCATGCACACAACAGAGCCTACCTTGGGGCGATATAATCGAAGAGCGGGGCGACGGCAAAATCGCTTGGTATTCAAAGGATGTGTTGGTCTGGCCGAAAGGCCATGTAGAATGTATCGTCATCGCCTCAGATAAAGCCCTCCGTGAGAAAAGCGAAGCGGTTCAAGAAGTAATACAAGCCATCAATCAGGCGGGCAAGGATTTGGAGACCGCACGTAAGGGAGACGATGCCCTTATGGAGCGCCTAGTAAATCTCATTCAGGAAGATATACCTGAACATAGCCGAACGGCCATACTAAGCGCGATCGATGTCCACAGAGCGGGCATTAGCTACGAAAATCTGTCTTTGGATGACAATGCGATCGGCAGCCTGCGTGAAATCATGTCACTAGCGATCGAAGCGGGGATACTCGAAGAATATGTGGATCTAGATTCCTTCGCCCTCAAGCAATTGGACACCCAAGGGAGCGACCATGAATAGAAGCTCACCCAATAGCTTCGACGTAAAGCAGTACTTATTCCTGCCAAGTTTCGCACGGCTACTCCTGTTTGCCTTCCTCAGTCTAGCCCTAATTCCGATCATCATACTCGGCATCCTCAGCTACACACAATTCAAACACAAATTATTGGAGGGTCTCGAATTCCAGATACTATCTATAGCATCGTCCAAACAACGCTACGTAAAAGACAACTTTGAGGAGCTTCTTCGAGACGCCTACATGCTCACGGAACATGACTATACTTTAGAATTTCTCAGAGCCCTCAAAGACGGCTTAGCCGAAAGCGGATTGCCGCCCGAGCAGTATGTTCTGAGCTATGACTGGGAGCAAGACGCATACACTTACCAGAACTATCTGGAAACCTTCCGCCGGAACTACAGCTACCACGACATCTACCTTTTCGACCTAAAAGGTAATCTGCTCTACTCGATCGGCCGCGAATCTGTTCTAGGAAAGAACCTCTTCAAACACGGAGACTTCTGGCCGGAATTAAAAGAGGCCTATAACGAAACCATACGGACAGGAAAATCCAGAATCAGTGGCTTCGGCTTGGATTTGGATTCCGAAAACTTACCCTCCGCCTATGTGACTTCATTGGTGCTAAGCCCTGAGGGCGATGCCATCGGCATCACCGCCTTACAGTTCCCATTAGCTGAATTTGACCAAATCATGAATATGAGCGTGGGGCTAGGTGATCAGGGTGAAGCTTACACCATTGGCAAAGATTTGATCATGAGGAGCAATTCAAGCCTCTCTGAGGAACCGACGATCTTACGCCAAAAAGTGGATACTGCGGAAACACGCTTATGGCGGGATGTGCATGTTGAAAACGAAGGTGAAGAGCATACGAAGGAAGCGACGATGCACACTTACATGGGTTACCGGGGCAATGCCGTATTCGGCACGCACAGTACAGTCGAAGTCGGCGGCAAGAACTTGGGCATTATCGTCGAAATGGATCAGGAAGAAGCCTTGGCACCCGTGGTTGAAAACAAAAACAAAATGTTGCTCACCGTCGGGATCGCTGCGCTGGTTGCCATTCTAGTATCACTCATTCTAGCCGGACGTATCAGCCGTCCGCTACGCAAAGTAGCGGCCTCGGCCTCGGATGTCGCGGACGGCGATCTGTCGCGCCAATTAAAAGTCAAAGGAAGTACCGAATTCGTTGAACTGGCGGCAGCCTTCAACCACATGATCCGTGAATTGAAAGAGCGCCATGACAATGAGGCGCAGAGGGCGTGGCTGGATCGTAATTTACAGGAGTTAAGAGATATTATGTTGAATAGCCATAGCATCAAAGAGGTGCTGGATTCGACCTTATCCCACTTGTGCCGTCAGACAGAAGCGGTCGGTGCCGCCATCTACCTCGTGGAAGGAGGACAGTCGCTTAAGCGATCCAACTGCTATGCAGGCTATGAGGTCGGGCAGATGCCGAATACGATCGCATGGGGCGAGGGCTTCGTGGGGCAAGTGGCCAAAGACGGACAACGACAAATCATCTCTCGAAAGCAATGCCGACATGGTATCGTTACCTCCGCCCTCGGCGGTGTTGAGGTCGAGGAAATGCGTTGTGAGCCGATGATCAGTGAAAGAAAGCTGGTCGGAGTGATGGAACTGCTCTACCCACGCCCGCTCGACTCGCTCTATGCTGAATTGATCGAAGGCTTCCTGCCAATTCTCTCGGCTGGCATCTTGATCGAGCAAGCCAATCAAAAGACGCGCGAGCTCTTGGAGGAAACCACACACCAGGCAAAAACACTGCAGGAGCAACAGGAAGAACTGAAAGCTTCCAATGAAGAACTGGAGGAGAAGTCCGAAGAACTCCAGAGCCAGCAGGATCAGCTTCGCACAACAAATTCTCAATTGGAGGAACAGAGGGAACAACTGGATATTGAGCAAAAAGCGCTACGCACGAAAAATCTCGAATTGCAAAATATGCGCGACGAACTTGAGGAAAAAGCGCAGCAACTCGAATTATCGACCCAGTATAAATCTGAGTTTTTAGCCAACATGTCGCACGAATTACGCACACCGCTGAATTCGATCCTCCTGCTTTCCCGCAATCTGGCCTCGAACCCGGAAAAACACCTGAGTCCGGAAGAAGTGCGCTCCGCTGATGTGATCGCCAAGAGCGGCAATAGCCTACTCAATTTAATCAATCAGATTCTAGATCTCTCCAAAATCGAAGCGAGGCAGATCAAGATTCAAAGCCAGTCCTTATCCTTGGAGGACTTGCGCGGTGATCTAGTTGATCTCTTTAGCGAGATGGCAAAAGAACGGGGGCTTGAGTTCGAAGTCACTCTCGAAGATGGCTTGCCCGAACATTTCCTCTCTGACCATGGGAAGATCGAACAAATCCTGCGAAATCTAATATCGAACGCCCTTAAGTTCACAGAAACAGGAGGTGTCTACGTAAGCATCTCCGACAGAACGCCCCAAGAGGCTCCGGAGAGCCGACGTGTTTCTTTTTCCGTGCGCGACACAGGCATCGGGATTCCAAAAGAAAAGAAGAGCCAGATCTTCCATGCCTTTGAACAATTGGAAACAGGGCTCTCCAAAAACTACGCAGGGACCGGGCTCGGCCTGTCGATCAGCCAGAACCTAGTCAGGCTCCTCGGCGGATTCATACACCTGGAAAGCAAGGAAGGCGAAGGCAGCCAATTTGAGTTTGATTTGCCTTCTTTGGAATTCGAGGGCGAGCGCACCGTAGACCAAATCGATGATTCGATCATCAGCTCCAGCAGAAGCGAAGAGAGGGTGGCCACGGAAGAAGATGAAAACCATCCAAGCAGCGACTCAAACGACCAAGAACTGCTACACTCCGGCTACGCAGTCCCCTGTGAAGACGACCGAGAGCAGATTCAACCAGGCGACTCGGTGGTGCTCATTATTGAAGACGACGCAACCTTCGCAGTCATACTACGGGACACCTGTCAAAAGCGTGGTATCAAGTGCCTGCTTGCCGGCAATGGCGAGGTAGGGCTCGAACTCGCAGAGCTCCATAAGCCCAACGCGATCCTCCTAGACATGGTCTTGCCGGGTATTTCCGGCGAGGTCGTACTTCAGAGATTGAAGGATAACACGGAACTGCGGCACATCCCTGTACACATCCTTACCGGATCCAGCTTAATCCGCCAACTTGAGGGGCGCGGCGTACTCGGAGTCTTGCAAAAACCAGTGAGCCGTGAGCAGATCGAAAACCTTTTCAATAAACTGGAAGCATTCTGGGAGAGAAAGGAACGACGCCTCCTCATTATCGCACAAAACAGCGAACAACGGGAAAAGATCCGCGCATTGATCGAACAACCGGATATCAGTATAGATGAGGCTCAGACCGGAGAGCAAGCGCTCCGCTTGATGGCGGCAAAGAGCATCGACTGTGTGGTTGTAGATCTTGCGCTCGAGGACATGCCAGGCGAAGCCTTCCTTCAAGCCTATCACGATCAACTCAAGTCCCCGCCTCCCGTGATCATTTACACCGGCTCCGAATTCAATGCCTTACAACTCCATAAGATCGAAGCGCTTTCGGACTCGATGATCCTCCGAGACGTCAAAAGCGAAGAGCGCCTGATCGATGAAACGGCACTCTTTCTACACAGGGTAGTCGCAGATCTGCCCCCCAAAAAACAACAGGTGATTTCGAATCTATACGACCTCGATCAATTACTAAGGGATAAGTCCGTTTTACTGGTCGATGACGACATGCGCAACCTTTACTCGCTCAGCAAAAATTTGCGCGAGCACGGGATGAAAGTAAGCCAAGCCGAAGATGGGGCAAAGGCTCTGATCCAATTCGAGGACAAAGGCTTCGACCTCATCCTCATGGACTTGATGATGCCAAAGATGCACGGCCTCGATGCAATCCGACAGATCCGGAAGGAAGAAGCGCGCAAAGGAATCGATCCGGTGCCCATCATCGTACTGACGGCGAAGTCAATGCCCCAAGACCGGAAGCAATGCCTCGAAGCCGGAGCAAACGAATTCATGTCGAAGCCGATCGACCTCGATAAGCTATTCGGGCTGATGAGGATACTGCTCTACTAAGTTGAGCCCATATACCAATGCACGAGCAAGATAGCATCGAGGACATAGAGATCGACCTTCTGGTCGAAGCAATACACAGGAGGTACGGCCACGATTTTCGCAATTACGCACGCGCATCTCTAAAGCGCCGTTTAGCCCTACTGCCAAAGGAAGCAGGCGTCGAAAACGTAGGCGCCCTCATACACGCACTGCTCCGGGATGAAGCCCTATGGGAGCGCATCTTCCTCCGGATCTCCGTTACCGTCTCTGAATTTTACAGAGATGCGGAATTCTTCAATGTATTGCGCCGGGATGTCTTCCCGATATTGGCCACCTACCCCACGCTGCGGATATGGCATGCCGCGTGCGCTGGAGGCGAAGAAGTATACTCTCTGGCCATTCTTCTGAAAGAAGCCGGACTCTTAGAACGCTCAACCGTGTTCGCGACTGATTTTAACGACCGGGCGTTGGGAAGCGCCGAAACGGCGATCTACGATGAAGACACAGTTCTTGAAGCACGTGGGCGCTACAAAGAAGCCGGTGGCCAACATGCGCTCGAGGACTACTTCACTTTTAGCAACGGACAGGCGAAAGTTAAGCAGTCGCTGACCCAGTCGATCACATTCGCTAACCACAACCTCGCGACGGACGGATCCTTCGGGCAGATGCACCTAATCCTCTGCCGGAACGCATTCATCTATTTCAACAGCGAACTTCAGAATCGAGTGCTCAAACTTTTTGTCGAGAGTCTGATCCCGAATGCTTGGCTGGGCATCGGCTCCAGAGAAAGCCTGCGCTTCACGAAAGTGGGGCAAGCCTTCAATGCCAACAAGGCCAACCGTTCCATTTACCAATTGAAAGGAGTGCAGGATGACCTTTGAGCATCCACTCCCGAAGGCGAGTCACGCATTGGTCATCGGCTGCTCTGCGGGCGGCTTGCAAGCCATGAAGCGCCTGCTCCCTAATCTGCCGCCCACAAAACACTACGCAGTCCTGATCGCCTACCACATCGGGAGCGGGAACGACGATTTATGCCACGAACAACTACAAGCCGTCTGCCCATGGCAACTCGCTTTAACCCAAGACAAGCAGACGATCGAGGCGGGCAATATTTACTTCGCGCCCTCCAACTACCACATGCTCGTTGAGAAAGACGGCCGAATCGCTCTTTCGGTCGACGAACAGGTCAACTACTCACGACCAGCGATCGATCTTTTATTCAAGTCGGCCGCGGAATGCTGGGGCGCTTGCCTCGCCGCGTATGTCCTGACCGGAGCAAATTGCGATGGAACCGAGGGGAGCCGTGCCGTCGCCGCTGCAGGAGGCCGGGTCTATGTCCAAGAACCAGAAGAAGCTGAATTTTCAATCATGCCTTTGGCGGTTCTCAAATCCGGCACGGGGCATTTCGCAGGGAGCATCGATGCACTCGCCGAAGCCCTCGAAGATCCATTTCTGCCGAATTCCAAAACCTGTATGAGAAAGGTGTCCCATGAATAAGCAAAAGCTCTTAATCGTCGATGATAAGGAGGAAAACCTCTTTTCCCTAGAGCGTATCCTCACACCGATCCCAAACCTCGAGATCATCAAGACCACGAAGCCGGAAGCAGCGCTGCGACTTTGCCTCGAACACGATTTTTCACTCGCGATTCTCGATGTGCAAATGCCCGGCATGGATGGTTATGAAATGGCGGAATTGCTCCGTGGCGCCGAAAGAACGGCGGAATTACCGATTATCTTTCTTTCGGCCATGAGTATCCAAGATCACCAGATCGCGAGAGGCTATGAGATCGGGGCGAGCGACTATATCGTCAAGCCTGTGAGGGCGGAGGTGATCACCGCCAAGGTTAAGGTATTCCTTGAACTGGATAATGGACGCCGAAACCTTCAGCAACTCGTCGAATCACGCACCCGAGAACTGGCTGAATCCGAGGCACGCTTCCGCGGCACCTTTGAGAATGCGGCCATCGGTATCGCCCACGTATCTGCCGAAGGAAATTTCCTCTGTGTGAATCAACATCTCTGCGAAATGCTCGATTATTCGAAAGCGGAACTGGAGGCCAAAACTTTTCAGGAAATCACCCACCCTGAAGATCTTAATAAAGATCTCGATCTCTTCGCAGAACTGAAGTCAGGCGAGATTGAGACCTATACCATTGAGAAACGCTATTTCCATCGCGACGGGCATATCGTATGGATTCTACTAACCACAGCAATCGAGAGAGATCCTCAGGGTGAATTCGAATACTGTATTTCGCTCATACGTGATATTACAGAAATGAAAGAAATCGAGCGGGCGCTCGAAATCGAACGTAGTCGCACGATTCTTACCGCCGAAACGGTCGGCTTGGGTGTTTTCGATTGGGATTTAAAAACGAATGAAGTCTATTATTCGAAAATATGGAAAGAGCAACTGGGCTATGCCCCAGAGGAATTGAAAGGAACGTATACGACCTTCAAAGACTTACTCCACCCTGAGGATGCGGATGCCGTCCTAAAGTCATTAGAATCAGCTCTAAGCCATTCGGCGATATGGACGGAATCATTCCGACTCCGGCATAAGAATGGGAGTTATCGTTGGATCTCGTCACACGGGTTACTCGTTAGAAATGAGAAGGGGAATGCCTTACGCATGATCGGTGGCCACTTGGATCTAACCGAAGACCGTGAACGTGCGGATGCCTACAAAAAGGCGATGGAAAAAGCCAACGCCTCCAACAAAGCGAAATCACAATTTCTGGCCAACATGAGTCATGAACTGCGCACGCCGCTCAACCCGATATTAGGTTTTAGCGAACTACTCATGAATGAAGATTCGCACAATCTTGAAGACGTCAATAAACTCGCTTCAATCATCTACCAGTCCGGCCAGCATATGCTGAGTCTGATCGAAGAGGTGCTCGATTTCAGCCGCTTGCAGTCTGGTAAGTCAAAAGTGGAAATGGAGTCCTGTGCTCTGAAAACACCTTTCACAGAAGTAGAGAGCATATTGAGAACACAGGCAGAAAAGAAAGGCTTAGTCTTCGACACAGAAATCGACTTACCCAGCGAGCCAGCCGTTTGCTGCCCTAAAATACTCAGGCAGATCAGCTTCAATTTACTAAGCAACGCGATTAAATTTACGGAAAAAGGACATGTTAAATTTGAGGTAGCGGTCGAGCAATCGGACTTGGGCAGTAGCACATTAAAAATAACTGTTGAAGACACAGGCATCGGCATACCGATAAAGGATCAAAAAAGAATCTTCGCTCCCTTCGAGCAGGTCGACAGTAGCATCTCTAGAAAATACAGCGGCACCGGGCTGGGATTAGCGATCACACAGAAACAAATTGAGCTTCTTTCCGGCAACATGCAGCTGGAAAGTGTTGAAGGCGAAGGCACCCGTTTTCAAGTGAGCATCCCGATCGAAATTCCCCAAACACAATCGAAAGCCGAGAATACACTCGATCAGAACGAGTCTAATGGAGTATCGGAAGCCCCGGGAAGCCAAAGTATGCGCATAATGGTCGTCGAAGATGATGTCCCGAACAAATTGGTTATGCAAAAAATGCTAAAGGTGCTCGGTCACCAGTCGTTCATTTTTTCGAACGCGCAAGAAGCTATCGACAACCTCCAGAATGGCGAAGATTATGATCTCATTTTCATGGATCTAAAGATGCCGGGGTTGAACGGTTACGAGGCAACGAAACAAATCCTTAAAATCGACAGCTGTAAGCACATGCCGATTTTTGCCATCACTGCCAATGTCACTGCAGATGCCAAGAAAAAGTGTAAAGAGATCGGAATGGTGGGCTTCTTATCCAAGCCATTGAAATTGAACGATCTCAGATCGGCCTTGGCTGCCTACCAAGCTAAAATGCTGGAAGTGAGCTAAGTGCAGTCGTCAAACAGATGCACTAAGGTGAACCGCGCCGTAGCGTGTGTAGCGTGACTTCCGGCAGACAGTTCAGGCGTGCGGGCAGACCGCTCGCACCGGTGCCGCGACTGGTGTAGCCCTGAAGCGCGCCCTCACGCCACTCGCCGGCGAGTACGCGACGCGGGGCGCTGCCGTCGTGCATCAAAAGAATGCCACCGGGCAGACAAATTTGCCCGCCGTGCGTGTGGCCAGCCATGAGGAAATCGATGTCCAGCTCGGCGGCGACGGCGTGCGTCTGGGGCGAGTGCGAAAGCAGCACCTTGGCGGCATCGCCAGGGACGCCTTGCATGGAACGCTCGAAGCAATGGGTTTGGTAAAAGTTCGGGTCGTCGATCCCGATTAAATAGAGCGCGGCTTCGTCGCGGCGGAGCACCACGTGCTCGTTGAGCAAGAAGCGGATACCGACGGCTTCCATCGCGGGGACTTTGGCCAAAGAATCGTGATTACCCAAAATCGCGTAGATCGGCACCTTCACATCAGACACTATGTCGATGGTGGCGGCGGTCGCGCCGGAGTGGTCGCTGTAGGTGCACGTACGAAAATCACCGGTCAACGCGAGGCAGTCATAGTCGAGCGGTGCGATGACTTCTTTGACCCGAGCCGGGAAATCGGCGTGCAAGTCGGCGTGTAGGTCGGTCAGCTGCAGAATCGTGTAGCCATCGAACTCGGGCGGCAAATGCGGGATCGATACGGTGTTCCGCACGACTTGGATATCGAAGTAGTTACGCATAGCTCGATTCCAAAACCCACTCAGCTTAAGGCAGCGGCGTATGAAGGCGTAGAGATCGATCTTATTCTCGAAGCGGAAGACACCCTTACCTTGCCCTTCGCCCTGGCGCTCGCGCATGCGTTGCTCCAAGTGCATGCGTCTCTCAAAGGCTTCGTCGCCGAGGCGGGCAGCGTAGGCTTTGAGTTCTTCAGGCGGGTTCATAGTAATAATGTCAGGCGATTATAGCCGTCAGTCCGTCGACAGCGCTAGCGTGCCATCGCTACGAGATTATCCGAAAAATCGCTGCATTTTGACGACGGCCTGCACGAGACGGTCGACATCATCGAAATCGTTGTAGAAAGCGAACGAGGCGCGCGCGGTCGCGGGCACGCCGAAGCGTTTGAGCAATGGTTGCGTGCAGTGGTGACCGGCGCGTACGGCGACGCCGTCCGCATCGAGGAAGGTGCCGATATCGTGCGGGTGGATTTCGTCGATGACGAATGAAAGAATGGAAGCCTTGTTGGCCGCCGTGCCGATGATGCGTAGGCCATCGACAGCGGAGAGTTTCTCGGTGGCATCGAGCAGGAGCGCATGCTCGTGAGCAAGTGCGCCGACGCGGTCGATGCCTTCAACATAATCGATGGCGGCCGCGAGACCGATGACGCCCTCGATGTGCGGCGTGCCGGCTTCGAATTTGCCGGGGATGCCTTTGTAAGTGGTGCCGTCGAAATCGACACGTTCGATCATGTCGCCCCCACTTTGATACGGCGGAAATTTCTCAAGCCATTCACGCTTGCCCCAGAGCACGCCGATGCCGGTGGGCCCAAAAACCTTGTGCCCGGAAAAGACGAAAAAGTCGCAGCCGAGCTCGGCGACATCGACCGGCATGTGGGGCACGGATTGGCAGCCGTCGAGCAAGACGGGAATGCCGCGCGCGTGCGCTTGATCGATGATCTGCTTGACGGGGTTGATCGTGCCGAGCGCGTTGGAGACATGGACGCAGCTGACGAGCTTTGTCTTCTCAGAAAGAAGCGTAGCGTAAGCCTCCATGTCCAGCTCACCGTTGTCGAGCACGGGCACGACCTTGAGCACAGCGCCCGTCTTCTCGGCGGCGATCTGCCAAGGCACGATATTGGCGTGGTGCTCCATGTGGGTGATGAGGATTTCGTCGCCCTCGGAGAGTTGCGTTTCGATAAAGCCGTGAGCGACGAGATTGATCCCCTCGGTCGCGCCGCGCACAAAGATTATTTCATCCGAATCGGAGGCGCCGATGAAGTCGGCCGCCTTGGCGCGGGCAGCCTCGTAGGCGTCGGTCGCTTGCTCACTCAGGTAGTGAACCCCGCGGTGGATATTGGAATTCTCCGCGCGGTAGTAGCGGTCGATCGCCTCGATCACAGCTGCGGGCTTCTGCGAGGTAGCACCGTTGTCGAGATAAGTTAAAGACTTGCCCCGCACTTCCGTGGAAAGAATCGGAAAGTCGGCACGCACCCGCGCAAAATCAAATGTCGATAAATTCGTCACGACGAACACATTCGCGCATAGCGGAAGAATCTCAACTGAAAAGGTGTTTAAGTATTCGTTGCGGGTGCGATTCGTTGCTTACGAACTTGCACCGCCATGTTTAGAGTTGGCGAAGCACCTCAAATGCGCATGACTGGCTGCAATGGAAACACGCACTTCAGGAAAAGCCATCGGTACCCTCATGGGCTTGTCCGCGATTGCAGTGGCTGCGGTGCTGGGGCTATCGTTCTATTTCTCAGGGTCGACTATCCACAGCCTGCTCACGGAAAACCACGCGCTGAACAAGGCGATCACCAACCTGACTCAGGAAGAGCAGATTGGCTACGCGGTCGTGGAATCGTCCACCAAAGATGAGTTGGGGCAAACTTCGCTCATCGTTCGCTTCGTGCAAACTGCGGCGGGCAACCCGAAGGAGGTCGTGGACGAACAGTTTTTCGCGATCCAGGGCGATGTAGTACACTTCGACGCTTTGATCGTGAAGTTCAGCGATGAATATGTACGCGACGGCAAGGAGCGCGCGCTCTACCTGTGGCGGCGCATCTACGGCGAGCAGACACCGCCGGAACAAGGCGAGCTGATCCAAGTGCCGGGTGACGCGCCCGAGCGCTATCACGCGATCAGCAAATCGCTCAAGGTGAAAGACCGCGACATTTTCTGGGAGGCTGTTTGGGATCTCGCCAACGACCCCGAACGCCTGAGCCAATACGGGATCAAAGCCGTCTTCGGCAATGCCATCTACACGCGGATGGAAGCGGGTAAGGTCTACCTCTTCAAGATCAGCGCCACCGGGCAGATTTACCCGGAAGTCGTGGATTTCGGCAGTGCGGGGACGGGGAAGAAACCGTCCCCGCTTCGCTAGCAGCTACGCAGGGCACGGTAATGGACGTGAATGAACGTTAATTATGATACGTCCGCAGGAAGCACCTGCCCTATCGGCGATCTTACCTAGTGGAAAATGCGACTAAGATTTTTTGTTAGCCCAAGCCATTTCCTTTGCTCTCACCTCCTTCGGCTGCCAAAAACAGCCCATATGCAATATTAGCAAATGGGATAAAAAAGATCAGTAACGTCCAGAGACTCATGCTGCATCCCTATCATTCGTAGTATGTAGGTAATTCGTCCTAATCGATCAGGGAAAAATGTCTTCTTCATTTTTGTAACGATCTAATCAGACTTTCATTGAAGTAATCTCATCAATTAACGTTCATTCACGTCCATTAACGGTTCAAAATAAAAACGTCAGCGTGGCCGCTCAACGAAGCCGGCTTTGCGATAGACTTTGCCGAGCACTTTGTAGGCGCGTTTCTGGGCGGCGTCGGCTCCGTTTTTGAGCACGCTTTCGAGGTAGGTCTTGTCGTCGATCAGCTCTTTATACTTCGCTTGCACGGGTTCGAGCACGGTGATGACGGCGTCGGCGACTTCCTTTTTCAAGGTGCCATAACCCTCGCCTTTCAGAGACTCTTCGATGTCGGCCACAGAGCGCCCGCTCATGGTGGAGTAAATTTGCAACAAGTTCGAGACGCCGGGCTTGTCGTCGCCAGCCACGATCTCGCTGCCGGAATCCGTCACCGCGCTCATGATCTTCTTCTTCAATACCGACGGCTCATCCAAGAGGAAGAGCGTGGCGTTTTGATTGTCGTCACTCTTCGACATCTTGCGCTCCGGATCTTGCAGCGACATGATGCGTGCGCCAGCCTTGGGAATGAAGGCTTCGGGGATGGTGAAGGTATCGGAGTATTTGTGATTGAATCGCTGCGCTAGGTCGCGGCAGAGCTCGAGGTGCTGGCGTTGGTCGTTACCCACGGGCACGGCGTCAGCGTTGTAGAGCAGAATATCCGCCGCCATCAGCACGGGATACATCAGTAAGCCGGAGTTAACCGAGGCCCCCGCGCGGGCACCTTCGTGCGTAAACTTGAGGTCGTTGCCCTCCCCTACATTGAAGCCGAGTTTAGCGGCTTTTTCCTTAAACTGCGTCATGCGCTGCAAGTCGCCAATGGGCGTAATGCAGCTGAGCAACCATGCCAGCTCAGTGTGCCCGATCACGTGCGACTGGATAAAGATATTAGAGCGCTCGGGGTCGAGCCCGCAGGCGATGTATTGGGCGACGCACGAGTACGTGTTTTTACGCAAATCCGCCGGCGTGTAGGGAACCGTGATCGAGTGCATATTGACGACGCCAAAGAAGCACTCGTAGTCGTCGAGCATCGTCGCCCAATTCTTAATGGCTCCAAGGTAGTTACCGAGGGTCAGTTGCCCGGTGGGTTGGGCACAGGTGAGAATGACTGGCTTTGCTTCGCTCATAAGCTGCGATTGACGGAAGCAGTGGCGAGCTTGTCAACTCTAGTTCTTGCGCTTGCACCTGTCTCGGTATGCGGCAGATTGAAACGATGCGACTTATCACCCACTCACTCGCCCTGCTCGTAGCACTCTGCTTAGCCACGACCACCTCGGCAAAATTCCCCGACGACTTCGAAAGCCCACTGGAAGTGATCGCCTTCGGCTCCTGCAACCGCGACGAACTGCCGCAGCCTCTTTGGCCGGTGATTGCCGAGAACACGCCTGATCTCTGGATCTGGGGCGGCGACAACATCTACGCCGACTGGCACGAGCGTCCGGATGGTCAGGTCGAGAGATTCACCGTCAATCGCGAGTGGATCACCAAGCGCTACGCCGCTCAATACAACCAGCCCAACTACGCGCCCTTTCGTAAGCAGTTTCCTATCGTTGGCACCTGGGACGACCACGACTACGGGCGCAACAATGCAGGCGCGAGCTACCAACTGAAAGCGACCACGCGCGATCTGGCACTTCACTTCATGGAAGTGCCGATCGACGACCCACGCTGGCTTCGAGAGGGGCTCTATGGTGCCTACGACTTCGGCAGCGAAGGCCAGCGCACCAAGGTCGTGCTGCTCGACAACCGCTACTTCGCCAGCGGCAAGAAGGCTGACGCACCGGATCTACTCGGGGAGGCGCAACGCACTTGGCTGGAAACGACGCTCCGCGAGAGCACAGCGGATCTGCACATTATCGTCAGCGGCACACAGATCCTTTCGGCGGAGCACAAATGGGAAAAATGGGCGGACTACCCGAAGGCTCGCGAGTGGTTGATCGACCTGATCAGCGAAAAAGACATGCCGATAACGGTGCTGCTCAGTGGCGACCGCCACATCCACGAGATCTCCGTGCTTGAAGACGAACGCCTCGACTACCCGCTCGTCGACATCACATCGAGCGGACTGACGCATTCCTGGGTAGATTTCCCAGGAGAAGACAACGCACTCCGCCACGGAGAGGTCTTCGGAGGTCTAGGCTTCGGCCTTCTGCGGATCGACTGGTCGGGCGAAAGCCCCACAGTGACGGCGGAAATACACGACGTGAACAATGCGGTGCAGAATAGCTACCTGATCCAAACATCTCAAAACACGCACGAAGATTAACCGTAGTGAGCGCAGAGTATAATTCGTAAGAATAGACGCAAAAACACACGCTCTTCCCTCTCTGCGTCCACCGCGACCTCTGCGGTAGAGATCCACGTCTGAAAAGTGATCTATTAGTGCAACAGATTAGCCACGCGTCGGGGCAGGCCGTCGAAAGAGCCGTTGGTTAAGAACACAACGAGGCCTCCGGGATTGCTTTTCAGATCGGCGGCGAGGGTTTCGTAGAGTGCTTCGTTGTCGCTAAAGGCTCGAGCGTGGCCGAGAGCACTAGCCATGGCCACGGTATCGAGGCGCTCTTCGGGGCGCATGCGCTCGGCGCGATGTACGGCGCCAAAGTAAACCGCATCGGCTTGACCAAGCGCCGATTGAAACTCGGCCTGAAAACGTGAGGTCGCCGCCGTATTACTGCGCGGCTCGAAGCAAACGGTCATCTTGTGCTCCGGATACGCGGCTCGGAGCGCCTCGATCGCACCCGCCACAGCAGTTGGATGGTGAGCAAAGTCTTCGAGCACTACACAGCTGCCATCCTCATGGAGCACATCTTGACGGCGGCGCACGCCGTGGAACCGCGCAAGTGCGGAGAGATCAAACGTGCGTGGATCTGCGCAGCCACCGGCCAGTGCCGCAGCCAAAGAAGCCATGGCGGCGTTGCGCGCATTGAAGAGACCATGCATCGGCCAGTGAACCTGTGTCCAGAGTTCGCCCTTCCAAACGAGATCGAACTTAGCGCCTTCGGGGGCGTCTTGAAAGTTCTGAATACACAGGTCGTTGCCCTCGCCCACGCCGACGCGCACGACCTGCGTCCAAGGCGCGGGCAGGAGTGCGGCGATGTTGGCATCGTCGCCATTGACCAGTGCGTGGCCAGACGCGGGGATGATGCGTAGGAAGTGGCGAAAGGTGCGCTGCACGTCTTCGAGATCACGAAAGATGTCGGCGTGGTCGAACTCCAGATTATTGAGCACTGCGACCTGCGGGCGGTAGTGGATGAATTTGCTGCGCTTGTCGAAAAAAGCGGAGTCATACTCATCGCCTTCGATGACGAAGGGTGCGCCCTGCCCCAGCTTCGCACCACCGGGCAGATCGTTGGGCACGCCGCCGATGAGCCAGCCCGGCTCGGCTCCCGCCGCGTCGAGCAAGTAGGCAGTGACTGTCGAGGTGGTCGTCTTGCCATGCGTGCCAGTGATGACGACGGGGCAACGCCCAGCCAGCACCGTATCGTGGAAGAGCGCGGGCAGCGAAATGAAGGGGATCCCGGATTGATCAAGCAACCACTCGACTTCAGGATTGCCTCGGCTCATGGCGTTGCCAACCACGACTTGATCCGGCTTCAGCGCAGCGAGACGGTCAGCATCGAAACCTTCGAGCACCGTAATGCCGGCATCGGCCAGCACGTCGGACATGGGCGGATAGACGCCCGCGTCGCAGCCGAGCACTTCGTGGCCTTGTTCTTTGACGAGGAGCGCGGCATTGCCCATGGCCGTTCCGCAGATCCCCATGAAGTAGATGCGCATATGATTAAACGACTCTCATCGGGCTGACGCCCAATGCTACATTTGAATTCGACGCGGCGGCCGTAGCATCCAGCGTCAGTGGGACGAACCGTTTATCGGTGTAGTTGCACATAACCAATCTCGTCATCGGGCTGACGCCCGATGCTACGAAGGAATTTCCTCGAATTCGGACATCGAGGTGACGACGAGTTCGCGATCGATACGTTTAGCAAAGCCAGCGAGGACTTTGCCAGGGCCGCACTCGTAGAACTGGCTGATGCCGTTATCGGCGGCCATGTTACGGAGATTGTCCTCAAAGCGAACCGAGGAAACGACTTGGCTGACGAGGGCATCCTTGATCGCTTGCGGCTCGCTGACTTGAGCACCGGTCACATTGGTATAGACGACGAGCTCGGGGGCTTTGAAATCGAAGTCTTTGATAAATTCGGCGAATGCGTCGCGCGCGGAAGCCATCAGGCGACTATGGTAAGCGCCAGCCACGTTGAGCGGCTTGCAAAGCTTGAAGCGTCCCTTAGCAGCGGCGACCGCTTCGAGGACTTTGACATTGTCGCCGGAGATGACGATCTGGCCGGGGCAATTCAAGTTGGCGATCTCGATATCGAATTCGTCGCAAAAAGTTTGCACATCTTCAGGCGTGCCACCGATGACGGCGGCCATGCCGCCCTTCGTCGCATCACACGCGAGCTGCATCAGGCGGCCACGCTCGGCGACGAGACGCAAACCGGTGGCGAAGTCATAAACACCGGCAGCGGCCAGCGCAGTGAGCTCGCCGAGGCTGAGCCCGCAAGCGGCTTTCAGGTCGCCCAAGTGGCCGCGTTCTTTTAAAATGCTGAAGAGCGCGAAGCCCTGCACGTAGAGTGCCGGCTGGCAGACTTTGGTCTCGGTCAGAGCCTCGTCGGGGCCGTCGAAACAGATCGACTTTAAGTCCCATCCGAGCACCTCGTTGGCTTCGTCGTAGAGCGCTTTCGCAATCTCCGAGTTGTCGTAAAGTGAGCGCCCCATACCAACGGTCTGTGCACCCTGTCCGGAAAAAAGAAGTCCTGTGGCCATAATAGAATCAGTTACAATTAGATGAAGCGGCCATTATTTGCGGCGTGCGCGATGGGAATCAATCAGAAAGCGAAAACACTTCAACCGATGACTCACTCATTTGCGTACGAGCCAGCCAGCAGAGACAGTAGCAATACAGTAAACAGATCGGAATCCATACTTCTCTGTAGAATCTTAAGCATTCCCAGGTAGACAAACTCAAAAACGACAACGGTAAACGATTGCCGTCCTCGAGGAAGTCTCTCTGTCTTTGTATAACCAAACTTACTTTAAATACGCGCCCTTGAAACGAGACTGCGTATCGCGAGCGCCGCCATTGGCGCGCCAGAGCGCCCATGCCACGACACCGACAAGCGCCCCGCCAAGGTGGGCGCCACCGGAGACTTTGCTAATGCCGACCATCTGCTGCCCGGCGATCACGCATTGCAAGACCACCCAAATCGCAAACATCCAGACGGCGCTCATCCGCCACCAGTAGGTTTTAAAGAAGAACCAAAACATCATAGCCAGCTGCTGCTTCGGGAAGCGCAGGGCGTAAAAAGCGATCACGCCCGAGATGCCGCCACTCGCGCCGATACAGGGCACGGTCGAATCGGGATCCAGCAGAATGTGGACGAAGTCACCGCAGAGCGTGGCCAGCACGAGCAACATAAAAAACTCAAGCGTTCCGAGGCATTTCTCCACGTTGTCACCGAATACCACGAGGAAATACACATTGCCGATCAGATGCAGCAAACCGCCGTGCAGGAAGAACGAAGTCAGCCAAGTGAGGCCATGCAGCCGGTCAAACTCGGAAGGGATCAAGCCGTAGTCATTAATCACCGCGCGCAGATCGAACATCGCGAGTAAACTAACCAGCGTAATTCCAATCGCCAGCGTCCAGGTAAACCATGGCTTCGCGTCCACCTGGCGGCGGCCGAGTGGTTGCTCATCCTCGACAGGGAAGCCTAGGAGCGCAGGCATCCAGTGCCAAAACTCAGTCGGCCCTGCCCCCCAACCGCTCTTGGCCTTGGGTTGAGCGCGGGTGCGCTTAGATTCGATATTGGAGTGTTTCGGTTCGGAGCGAGAACGCTTCACTTCGGCGCGAGGGCGAGCGACATCTCTGGGGGTCGGACGGCGTATCTCCGGCCGAGTGGGCGTCAGGCGTTTTCTCGGCTGGTAGCGCTCAGGCTCAGGCGCCGCGATAATCGCGCCCTCCGGAGGGCGCAAGACAGGTTCAGGCTGAACGCGTGTCGTCACCCGTGGTGGCGGCGCAGCACGCGCTTCGCGTTTGGCCGCAATCTGCGCGCGCACCTGAGCCGCCAAATCGACAGGGGCATCTTTTTCGACCGCGAAGAAAGCTAGATCTGCCCACTCCCCTTCATCCAACCAGACGAACTGGCAGGAGGCACACACGTCGATGGCGCGGGTGCGTCCTTCTGCCTCGAGGGAGACTTCCTCCATACGGCGCAGGCAGCCCGGACATGGATGCTTGCGTGGATAGGATCCCAGACGCACCCGTTGCCAGAGGCCATTGAGCGCGTCTTTGTCCACGATCTTGCGGAGTAGCGACATCGTGACCGCCGAACCCTCGCACTGCTCACAATGCCAAAACACGCCGAAGTCATTTCTACGGCGTACCAACGCGGAGCGGCACTTAGGGCAATCAGGCATATAGCAAATACTGTCTGCTGCCTAGCGAGTCCACCTGAGAGCCATGAGGCAACACACTTTTCATAGAATCGTAAGTTTTAGCCAGGTAAATGAGATGGGAAGCATAAGCGAGTACACTGACTGCGCCTTCCATTCGCCCCGGGGCGTGACGTCACCCCGCTTCGATTCCAGAGCTTTTGAGCATCGTTCGCTTACAGAACCCCGGCGAGACAGCTCACTTATTTATTCAATAACTTTAGCTTATTCCACAACAACTAAGTCATTTTATGGTCGATAAGTAATCCTGCTTTCGTATCTACGTAAGATTAAATTTGTTAATGACGTAAATTCAGCAGATTTAATCTATACCAAATAAAGCTATGCAAACTACAAAAGCACCCGCACCTACTAAGGATAACGCAGCCGCCAATGCTTGGCGGAACTTCCGCGACGGAGTCTGGCAAGACCAGATCGATGTGCGGGACTTTATCCAAAATAACTATGCCCCTTACCAAGGTGACTACTCTTTCTTGAAGGAGCCAACCGCGAAGACCAACCAGCTCTGGGACGAGCTCAAGGTGCTTCTCGCCCAAGAACTTGAAGCTGGCGGCGTCCTCGATGCCGACACCAAGGTCGTGGGCAGTGTCGCCTCTCACGGCGCAGGCTATATCAATAAGGATCTCGAAAGCATCGTCGGCGTGCAAACCGACAAGCCGCTCAAGCGCGCCATGCTCCCTTACGGTGGCGTGCGGATCGCACAAAAAGCACTGCAAGCGCATGGCCGTGAGATGGATGCGGAAACTGCCGACATCTTTGCCAAGCACCGCAAGACTCATAACGACGGTGTCTTCGCTTGCTACACCGACGACATCCGCAAAGCACGCACCGCTGGCATCGTCACTGGTCTGCCCGATGGCTATGGCCGTGGCCGTATCATCGGTGACTACCGTCGCGTCGCACTCTATGGCGTGGATCGTCTCATCGCCGATAAGCAGCAACAGGTCAAAGATACGCAAAACGAAAGCTTCAGCGAGGAATGGGTTCGCGAGCGCGAAGAAACCCAAGACCAAATTAAAGCACTGAAGGATTTAAAGAAGATGGCCGCTGCCTATGGCATCGACATCTCCCTGCCCGCACAAAACGGTAAAGAAGCCGTCCAATGGACTTACTTCGGCTACCTCGGCGCGGTTAAAGACCAAAACGGCGCAGCCATGTCTTTCGGACGCACCGCTACATTCTTCGACGTCTACTTCGAGCGCGACTTTGCCGAAGGCACATTGACTGAAGACGAAGCTCAAGAGATCATCGATCACCTCGTGATGAAGATGCGCATCGTGCGTTTCATCCGCACCACAGACTACGACGAACTCTTCTCCGGTGACCCAACTTGGGTGACCGAAAGCATCGGCGGTATGGGTGAAGACGGTCGTACATTGGTGACCAAGTCCAGCTTCCGCGTCCTGCAAACACTCTACAACCTCGGCCCCGCTCCAGAGCCCAACCTCACCGTGCTCTGGTCGGAAAACCTACCTCAAGGCTTCAAGGATTTCTGCGCCAAGGTTTCCATCGAGACTAGCTCCATCCAATATGAAAACGACGACCTCATGCGCAAGTATTGGGGCGACGACTACGGCATCGCTTGCTGTGTGTCGGCCATGCGGATCGGCAAACAAATGCAGTTCTTCGGTGCCCGCGCCAACCTCGCGAAGGCAATGCTCTACGCGATCAACGGCGGTAAGGACGAAAAGAGCGGCGAACAAATCGCCCCTGAGAGTGAGCCGTTCACCGGTGACTACCTCGAGTTCGACGACCTGCTTGCCCGCTTCGACAAGACTATGGATTGGCTCGCCTCCACTTACGTTAAGGCGCTCAACATCATCCACTACATGCACGACAAGTATTCTGCAGAGAACATCATGATGGCTCTGCACGACCCTGTCATCCTTCGCACCATGGCTTGCGGTATCGCCGGCCTTTCGGTCGCGGCCGACTCACTCTCCGCCGTGAAACATGCCAAGGTTAAAGTGATCCGCAACGAAGACGGCCTCGCCGTGGACTACGAAGTCATCGGCGACTATCCTTGCTTCGGCAACAACGACGACCGTGTCGACGCCTTTGCCAACGACCTCGTCGAACGCTTCATGGACAAGGTGCGCAAGCAACCCACCTACCGCAACTCGATCCCCACGCAGTCTGTGCTCACAATCACGTCCAACGTGGTTTACGGCACCAAGACCGGTAGCACTCCCGATGGCCGCAAGGCTGGCGAGCCATTCGCACCGGGCGCGAACCCAATGCACGGTCGTGATAAGAAGGGTGCCGTCGCATCGATGGCCTCTGTTGCTAAGCTTCCTTACGAGCACTCGCAAGATGGCATCTCCTACACCTTCTCCATCGTGCCCAAAGCACTGGGCAAGACACAGTCGGAGCAAGTCGCCAACCTGAGCAACATCCTCGACGGCTACTTCAACGAAGCAGGTCACCACATCAATGTGAACGTCTTCGAAAAGGAAACCCTCATGGATGCCATGGAGCACCCAGAGAAGTATCCTCAGCTCACCGTTCGTGTCTCCGGCTACGCCGTCAACTTCATCAAGCTGACCAAAGAGCAGCAGATGGACGTCATCACCCGGACATTCCACGACTGCATCTAGAACCTCTTAATCATATTCCTAATCGTAATCCTAATCTTCAAGAGAGGGATTACGATTAGGATCAAGGTTACGATTAAGAACCCCCCTCACCTACCATGACCGCAACACTCGAAGTACCCGAGGCGCCTCAATGCGCCTACGCCACAACCGCAACCGAAGCGCCCTCGGCGACAACCGAAGGCTTCGTCCACTCAGTCGAGACCTGCGGCACAGTGGATGGCCCAGGTGTGCGCTACGTCCTCTTTCTACACGGCTGCCCATTGCGGTGCCAGTATTGCCACAATCCGGATGCACAGGGCAAACCCTCGGGTCAAACCCTGACGGCGGAAGACGCCTTCGCGGACGTGCTCAAGTATAAATCATTTATCCGTAAGGGTGGCCTCACCATTTCCGGTGGCGAGCCACTCATGCAGCCAGACTTCGTGCACGCCATGTTCGGTCTGGCGAAGGAAGCAGGCCTCCACACCACACTCGATACTTCCGGCTTCGTCGGTCACAAGGCAAGCGACGAGCTACTCGACCTGACTGACCTCGTCATGCTCGACATCAAGAGCTTCAGCCCGATGACCCACAAGATGGTGACGGGCGTCTGCGTCGATCAAACATTGAAGTTCGCCAAGCGTCTCGATGCTCGCGGCAACAAGGTCTGGATCCGTTTCGTCCTCGTGCCCGGTCTCACGGATAACGAGAAGAACATCGATGGCCTCGCCCAATTCGTGAGCGAGCTCGGCAACGTCGACCGCGTCGAAATCCTCCCCTTCCATAAGATGGGCGAAGAGAAATACAAACGCTCCGGCCTGCCCTACAAACTCGGCAACACACCGACTCCGACCAGCGATCAAGTCGAAAGCGCACGCGCGATCTTCGCAAAACACGGTGTAGAAACATTCGTTTAGAAATCGTAGCGCGACGCTTCAGCGAGCGTTCGTCGTAATGGATCAATTCGTTCGCTGAAGCCTCACGCTACGTATCCCGCATCTCAAATCCCGTATCACACATCACGTCATGAAAAATCGTTGGCTCATCGCGGCATCCGCCGTCGGCATTCACGTATCGATCGGATCGATCTACGCCTATAGCGCGTGGAAGATGCCGCTCGAAAATACCTTTGGCTGGTCGTCGACCAAGACCTCGATGGCGTTCAGTATCGCCATTTTTTTCCTCGGTCTCTCCGCCGCTTTCCTCGGGCGCTTCATCGAGCGTAAGGGCGCGTCGAAGGGCGGCCTGCTCTCTGCCGCGTTTTTCTCGACCGGTTTGATCGGCTCCGCTGCGGCGTGTTGGTTCGAGAGCCTGCCTCTCTTCTACCTCTTCTTCGGTGTCGTTGCTGGTATCGGCCTCGGTGTGGGCTACATCTCGCCCGTATCAACACTGGTCAAATGGTTTCCGGATCGTCGCGGCTTGGCCACCGGCCTCGCCATCATGGGCTTCGGCTTCGGCGGACTCATCTGTGCGAAATTAATCGATCAATTCGTGCCCCCACAGGCCGAGGTAGTCTTACATGAAGAGGTAAAGAGCTACGACTACAGCATGCTTCTGCAAAGCGATCCCGATGCGGCCGCCGCCATCGTCGCGAACTCCCCCAGCCTCGAAACCTTCAAGTCTCAAAGCGCGAAGGCCGCCGAGCTCTTTCGCCAAGACAAAACAGACGGTGAGGAATACGCGAAGCTCAAAGCCGCTACGGAAGGCTACCGCAGCACACTGATCTACGACAAGAAATCGATCACACTGGCCTTCCTTTTTCTCGGAATCATCTACGCCATCGTCATGGTGCCGAGCGCCCTCTACATCTCGCCTCCCCCGGAAGGTTATGCCGCGAAATTCGCGGACAAGGTGGCCTCCAACGGCAAAAATCCCAACCAACCCAACGGCGAAATGACTGCCATGCAGGCCATCCGCACGCCCGGTTTCTATGGACTATGGCTCATGCTCTTCATCAACGTGGCCTGCGGTATCGCCGTGATATCAACCGCCAAGAAGATGGGCTACGAAATGGTGCGCCTCCCTGTAGAAATGGCCAGCTTGCTCGTCATGGGCATCTCGCTATTTAATGGCCTCGGACGTATCATCTGGGCGTCGTTCTCCGACTTCATCGGACGTTCCAATACCTACATCGCCTTCTTCGTCATTCAAATCGCGGCCTTCCCACTGCTGGCCAATCTGACGGGTGCGCCAACCGCGTTCATGGCGGTGACTTTCCTCATTCTCACCTGCTACGGTGGTGGCTTCGCCAGTATCCCGGCCTACATCAGTGATCTCTTCGGCCTGAAGGAAATGCCCACCATTCACGGCTTCATTTTGACCGCTTGGTCGATGGCCGGCATCGTCGGCCCCATGCTCAACGCCTACGTCTATGAAAAGACGCACAGCTACCAGCAGAGCTTGTATGTCTTTGGCGGTGCCTTCGTCGTCGCACTCATCGTGGCGATTATGATGAAGTTCGAAATCAAACGCCTCCATCGCCACTACACCGACGCAGAAGTCGAAGCCGCACGTCCTCACACACACGACGTGTAAACATCCGTCGAATCATTCTCTCGAAGGAGTCACAGTCATGTGGCTCCTTTTTTTTTGTGCAATGTGATCTAAAACTTGTTCTCCTTGCCCGAAAACATGCGGGTGATGTTGGAGCGGTGACGCACAACGATGAGCACGGCCAAAACGATGCCTAGATAGAAGCGGGGATCGTTGTTGCCGTAGATGAAGTAGGACGAAATGGGCAAGCTCACAGCGAAGAGGATCGAAGCAAGCGCCACCATTTTCGTGGTGTAAAAGAGAATGAGCCAAACCGCGAGGCCGATAAGCAGCACCATCCACATCAGGGCGAGCAGGCCACCGATGGTCGTGGCCACGCCTTTGCCACCGCGGAACTTCAGGAAGATCGAGAAGCTGTGTCCGAGGATCGCAGCAATGAGCCCGATCACCGCGAGGCGGTTATCGCCATTGTATGCGATAAGCGGCCATCCGGCGGCGACGAGGCCTTTGAGCGCGTCGAGGATGAAGGTAAAGTTGCCCCACTTCTTGCCGAGGGCGCGTTTCACATTGGTCGCGCCTGGGTTCCCGCTGCCCACGGTAAAGATGTCCACGCCCTGGCTGCGCGCGATGATGACCGCGAAGCTAATGGAACCGATGAGGTAACCGACGACGGTGACGAGGAGAATGGAAACGGCTGACATAATGATAGCGAATTGCGAATGAAGAATAGCGAATGAATCGCCGAGTGAGCAAGTCACTTCGACATCCGCAATTCGCTATTCGCTATCTGGAGCCGGAGGCTCCCCTACAACTTGATCACGCGATACTTCTCGATCGCGGGGTGATCGGAGATTTTCTTGGCTGCGGCCTCGGAAGGCGCGGTGTCGAGCTCGAAGACGGAGACGGCGAAGTCTTGGTCCTTGTTGCGGCTGAGGGACATGTTAGCGATATTAACCTTGTCCTCGCCAAGGGTGACGCCGATGAAGCCGACGATACCGGGCACGTCCTTGTTCTTCAGAACGAGGAGTGTGGCATCGGTGCTGACCTCGACGCTGTGCCCGTCGATTTCGACGATGCGTGGCGTTTGATTCTTACCGACGAGTGTGCCGCTGATGGTGCGGGTCTTGCCTCCCTTGCAGGCGACTTCGACTTCGATCAATTCGTTAAAGTCAGCATGGTCGCTGCTTTTGACTTGGTCGCAGGCAATGCCGAGGCGCTCGATCTTTTTGGGCGCGTTGACATTGTTGACGTTGTCAGAAATC